>BNJU01001938.1_pt1 | contig 145052 bp, 142 predicted proteins | sample 8539281 | NCBI WGS metagenome assembly BNJU01 (sample SAMD00202456, study PRJDB9452) | human saliva metagenome | isolation source: human saliva | place: Japan | reverse complement strand
TATTACGTATTGCTTATTTTTTATTATGAAGCTGCTCAATATCTTAACTCCAAACTAAAGCCACAGACTGGAATCAAGACTATAGAATCGGCTCTCAAATGTTAGAAGAAGAATTATACAAATTACCAATATTAAAGAATTTTCAAAATATTCAAAATATGGATGGTTTATAGCTATGGCGAAACTCAGAAAGATGGATTGATTCGAGCTATCATTAGTAAGTCGCTTTATTCATGATAGACTTAATACGGGCAGTAATCGCTATCTAGTTCAAGAATTTTCTGTCAAAAACAGACTTCACAAAAAAAAAGGGTGTTTTGTGGTATAATTATTTCATAAGCACCTGTAGCTCAACTGATATACTTGGCTTCGAAAACCGCGGCTGTAAGTTCGAATCTGCCGGGTACCAAATTAATAAACAAATTGCCGTGAAGGCTTTATTTTAACTCGAATTTGTATTAATTATTCATTTCATGATATAATCGTATTATGCTAAAGTTTAAAATCTTACAAATTGGCAGTGCCGACAACTAGGTAAAATGACAACTATGCGGCTTTGGTGGTAAGGCCAGGTTTTTGCTAAGGTGACAGTGTTGACGACGTTCAGGTTGCTATCCAGTCACAAAGAGAATAGTTTGCCAATTCTCAATACTTGGCGGTGGCAGTAATACGATCGTTCGTGATGAAGGCTTTGAAGGTTTGGTGTTGAAAATGAGTTTTAGGTGTGTACAAGTTGATGAAGACGATAGCTCTAAAACTGAATCCCGTCTGGGGAAAATTAGATAAATTTTGTCGCTGGTCGGTTGAACAAGGTTTGGAGTGGCTGTGAGAAGCTATGTGGTGATGATTCCTGGAACGGTTACAGGCCACCAGTTCACAGAATGTTGGTGCTTATGGTCAAGAAACTATTTCTATTTTTGAAAGTTGTAAAGGATAAACCTTAAAACTGGCAAATATCGAAATCTTGAGTAGAGTAGCAGTGTGTGCTAGGGTTAATCGTTCAAGCTATTTTTCGTGAGGTAGAAAGCTGGTTATATTTATAGTATCTGTAAAGCTAAAATTGCTTTACAACAGAAGATCCTTCTGCTTTATTTTCGGGTTGTCAAGAATATTTTACACTGGCTCCATAAATCCCATGAAAAGCAACTCCATCTCAAATTATGGAGGCTGTGCATTTTTCTTCTGCTCGGAGAAACTGCAGATCCTGAAAGACATTCCTAGCGCGGGAAGCTCTAAAATGCGCGAAATACCTGATGAACTTTCTCGGCGAGGCACTGACGCGAAATCTCTTGGAGCGATTATTTTTCCAAGTGAGAAGAAGGACGTTTTCTAAGATTCCAACTGGCTGGCTACTGATAGGGCTGACCACGTGAAAATTATTCATGGTATGCGCCCACATGATAAAAATGCCTTGATTTTAACCAATGTTTCTGCGGACACATGCTGATTTTAGCAGCTGCGAGATGCGAAAAATCCAGCAAGAGGTTGAAAACACAAATTTGGTTTTGAAATTGAACAAGAACCGCTAGAAATTTAGACTGAATACAGACCTACAGTAATTAAGGTCATCAATTTTAGATTATTCTTCAGTCGTTTATGTTTAGCTTCGGAGACAACTTCAGCCTCTGAAGTTTTATCTTCGGCAGTAGAATCTTCCGTTTCTACCACATATCCAGAATTGTTCCTTTAGTCAAAGGCTCTCTTTTCTAAAGAATCATTCCATTGCTGGCCAAATGCCATCGGCAGCACCATATAATTGTTGTAATTCCATAGAAACAACTCCGAGTGAAAAGAATAAATGAGCTAGCTTTTATCGAGTGCTACTCATCGGTTGCCAGACACACAAATACAAAGTGGACACCACAACGACGCGCACAAGTTTCTCCCTCCCGATCCAGCCAAGCTCAAGGAATAAAACTTCCGCACAGAGCTTACAACGATAATGCGCTGTTATATCCGCCAAGTTCAAAGAAAAGCCAAATATTATAGCATGGCACCCAAGCTTTCCACGCATGGTAGACCAGCTGAATATTTTCACTTTAGGACCAAAGAGTGAGTGCTATATATGCTGCAGCGCCAATCACGATAGGATGCTTATAATAGCAAATACACACTCCAGCAGCCCCACTTATTGGAATCGCTATAATATGGGCTTGAATAATATGAATTATAATTATACATTAAAACCTTTCTTTGGATTATTTTTACTGGTATTTATTATATCTCAGTAAAATTTGAAAAACATCGAGCATTCAAGTTATAATTTAATAATGAAAATTTTGAATGGTGCTGAACTTGAAAGATTTTATAAAAGAGCGCTCAGCTAAACAAGTGCGTGGATTGAGGCAGAGCTGCAAAAGTGTTTTCCGAGGTTGGTCGTGACTCAATGAAGATCCTGTAATTGAAACTTATATGCGCTTGAAAATTTCTTATGCGAAGACATATTGATTGAAGCCGAGAAGGTGCTTGCATTCCTGACACCCTAGCCAAAGAAATCCAGAGCAACTTAGGATGAAACGTCATGGAATCATCGTCCAGTTGCACGTTACTCGTCTGGAGATTGAAGGAGAGGAACTAAGATGCATTTTAAGCCAGATTTCTCCGAAAAAGATGAAATCGACGGTCTGTTCCGGTGATATTTTTATTTCAGCTACTGCGCAAGTCTATCACTCGGCTTTTGTGTGGCCGCAACATTGAACCCGAAACATCGCACGTTGGTCAAGGCTTATTAGGGTGTGCAGACCACCCAGCAAATATGGCTACAAGTCTGGTTAAGGATGTCAAACTGTTTTTGATAAAACAATTCCGGCGAGATGAAAGAACGTCTTTGAGCTTGACATCGTAGTGAGTGCGACCGGTGCTCCTGGCTTTAATAACATCGGAACAAGCTAAACCCAATGCTGTGGCTGTTGATGCTGGGACCGCAAGCGAAAATGGTATTATTAAAGGAGATGCCTGCTGAAGAGGTTCGGCAAAACTCGTAAAGACGTTACTATTACACCGAAGATTGGTGAGCTGGTCCTTGACCATCGCCTCTTTAATAGATAATGTAATTATTTCTGCGCGAAAAATCGCCAACCGAAAAGGCCGCAGTGATTTATAAAAATTAAGATTTTAACGCTAATTTTTACTCACCACTTCTGCCGGGCGTTAAATTTGCCTTTACGATATAGTTAGTGATTTCAAATTTATCTATATCGATGGAATTTCTGGCGCGATCGGAATTGGTTAGTAGGAATTACAGGTAGATTTTTAAATTTTCCAGAGCGTAAAGTTTTTCTAGCAATTGAAATACACACTGCTGCTGGACTTTTAGGTCCAACAGCAATGTCGGGAACTTGTTTTTCATCATCATCTAATCCATCTTTTCCGTTATTAGAAATTTCAACTCTGAATCCGTCTAATTCAAACTTCATTTGATACATTTGTGCCATAACTGCGTCATCTTCAACACTGCAATCTAGACACTAGGGCACCTACCATAAGAATAATGAAAAGTTCAACTTACAGCCCACTCCAGAGAAGGCGACTGTTTTTATTTAATTGAGCTAACGCTCGGGGAAGCGGTCAAGCTATTAAATCATTCTTCGGCTAGCAAATGTAAAACCAGCAGCGGTTGTTAGTGATCCGATTGTTAAGATAGCACCAAATCCTTTCGATACCAGTTTGCGGTAATTCGGCAGGAATCTGGTCGGGCTCTCTGGAGTTGGGTCTCCCGGAGCTTTTTGTTTGGAACTTCAATCCGCGCACCATCGCATCCATCTTATCACCAGGTATTGTTGAGTATCAACGCAAGCTATATTTCGTAGCTTTCATATTTGAAGTTGTTGCTTGTGATTTGATGATAATCACTTGCGCCAACTTTAGAGTAGGGATTGTATAAGCGAAGTCATCACCAGAAATTATACCTTTATCTGTACTGATGAATTTAACGTTAGCAGGTGCTTTATCGGTTACTTTAACATCTTTCAAATCAACTCGCCGGTATTAACAACAATTTCAATTCAGTCTTTATTAGCCTCGGTAGTAAGATTTTTTTCTTTTCATTAACTGTTTTTAACGATCGAGACACCTGAGTTTTGACTTTTAGGCTCTTCTTCTACTGATAAATTGATTTTCACAGTTTGAATTGTTTGAACTATCGCCAATAACTTTTAGCTACGATGGTATACTACCAGTTTGGAGTGAATTTAACTTGGAATTTATTGCCACTCATTCTCAAAAGTTTTTACGATTTTACTGTTCGAATCTTTGATTTCGTATTTTACGATAATCTCTTTGAAACATTTTTCTGTGTATAGGTTGTTGAAATTTCAAACTTCGTGCGTGAAATTTTAGTGATTGTTGTTGAATTACATTTTACAAGCTTTTTCTTCTTGAGTAACTTCAAAAAGTCACAATTTATGCTTGCTACCTCACCATCTCTTAGTAATTACGTAGCAGAAACGGTACATTTACCTGTAGTTTCTGATTCAAAAGTTAATTTTGTCCGTTATTAACCATTTTTCGGCTACGACTTTACCGTTAGCGTCCTTGATATATATATTTAACGCCCTGAATCTCGGTGTTTTGAATTGTCTTTGCAGTAGTAAATTGAACTTCAAAAGTGAAATTTTATTTACAGTTAAAGCATCACATTTATAAAGTGGTTTTGGTGTTTCGCAAACTTTTATTGACTTTTACATCAGCTGTTGAAGATTTCTTACCTACGCCAGTAGTTGCAGTAGCGGTATTTGTTAATGTGCAGGCTCCATATCTGAAATCGTTAGTTACTCAGCTGTGAACTTCAGAGCATTGCTTCCAGCTGTGTAGTGGCCAATATTTGCACCACCTTTACCAGGCTGTTCTGGTGATGTTTAGTGGTTTTGATTGCTTGTGTCTCTAGTAGACACTCCAGGACAATCTTTACGCTGTTTGAAGTTGGTCAGCGATAACAACATTATTCAATTGAGTTTCGCCGGTGTTTTTAAATCTGATTTGATAATCAACTTTTTCTACCTTTTTGGCATCTACTGATTTTTACCCAGCCTTTAGTTCTTGTTTTACGAACTGATTTTTCAACAGTAAATCACCTCGTTTTCTCAACTCAGCCTTGACTGTGAAAAGTTACCCAACCTGAATATTTGAAAACATCCAGGATACTTTCCGTCTAATTTATCATAACCAAGGAGCGCACTGTCAGCGCTACTTACAATAGAATCATCTAATTTTACGCCACTAGTGAATACGTTGTTTGTGTATTTAGCTGAACCTGGTACGTAGCTTTAATTTGAAAGTTTTAATCGCTGCTAAAAATAGCTTGGTCAAAACTGTTCCAGGCTGTGCATTTCACTTGCGCTCAAGAATCCGTCGACTTTGGATTTTTAGCAGAATATGTTGAAACGTTGAACTTGCAGTTGTTCCATCTGCGACCAGATTTAAAATTATCGGCTGCATTGCTGTGGACATACATCGGACAACATACTCACCGCTCGGTAATTTTTAAGTCATCTGACCACTTATCGTTTGTATTAGCTAGTTTTTCGGACTCACATGAAGTCTCGTTCGTCGCCGATATCTGGGTTGTTTGTAACTGAGTTGAATACAACTCGAGTTGCTGGTTTTTCGATAGTGAAAGTGTCTCGGTTTGGAATCCCCAAGCTCACACTAACCAGCAGGAATAATTATAGTTGCAGCAATTGCACTCAATGCCACGGGTGGCTTTTTGCAAAATTAGCAACTTTTTAAGAAAGTCTCTCATTTTCCCCATTAAATTTAATAATAAAACTATATCATATTTTTGTCAAAAAGTCACGTATTTAATATGTCGTAATTGCTAAAACCGAATTGTTAAAAACTTACAATCGAGCCACAAGGTTATTAAACTTGAAAAGCCCCCGCGCAACAGAGCGCAGGGGATGAAAGGGTATTTTTGAGTCCTCTGAGCGAATGGGCTAGAGGGTCTCTGATAGAACTACCAATCATCATCGCCAGACACGGTGCCGTTGTTGGTCTGTGTCTGGGCTTTGCTGGTTGGTAGTCTTTTGAGCTGCTCCGCAGCTGCTGAGCGGTGCTGCATCTTGAGCGGCCTGTGCTGCAGCTGCCTTTTCGGCGGCTAGAGCATCATCCGCAGCTTTTTGAGCTGTCTATGCCCGGCCCCAGCCTGCAGCCTCGTGCGCCGCCTGAGCTGCAGCTTGAGCTCTGGCTGCTGTGCTTTTGATACGGCAGACCCATCATTACCCTGGTACGAAGTGCCAGGCAATGAGTCCACCGTGGCAGTCATTGCCAGTCGCCCCTGGCCGGACATTGTATGTCCACGCAACTACTGCAGAGTTGTTGGTGCGTGTCGGCGATGTTTTTCGCCGAAGTTCCTGAGCGTTGGAGTGCCAGGAGACGGTGGTGTCCCTGGACTGGTGGTTCCTAGGCGTAGGTAGCGCCTAGAACTTATTGTCGCCTTCGAGGAACGTCTTTGCCGTCTCGAGACGATATTTGCGCAGAAGAGTAGCTTTACATCGACCACCTCTTAAGCGTTCTTTAAACGCTAGGTTTTCTGCTGATAGATCCCGAAGTTGACTACAACTATATAGTTGCCGTCTTATTGACACCATCTGTGTAGGCTTTTAGTACCTCTCACTGAGGGTCTTGACCTTCACCTGATCTTTTTGAATCTGTGGCTAAGCAGACTGTACACCGATACCATAGAGCTTGAGCCTCGCGGTTTCAGATATTCAGTTCCGTCAATCTTAACAGTAAGATTGGTGGAACTCGGAGTGACACTTTCTAATCATGCCCTCCATTGCTGCAGGCGACTTCTGCGGTCATCTGCAGGTCCATCCAAGCGGCTTGTTGAGGGTCGTCTTAGTAGTACGTTGAGTCAGCTGAAATCGCTGACGCCAACTGATGACTTTTTGTTTAATGAGACGAAAACATGCTGGTCATCCATCATTATTCACCTTGAAGAAGTCGTTCTTCAGGGTGGTGTTACTAGAGACAGGTATCCCTTTTTGCTGATACCTGTCTTTTTAGTATCAGCCGCTTTTGCAGCTGATGCTGCGCCACATGCAGCTAGCATGGAGCAGCATAGACGAAGACAGCCGCGATTGCGGGCTATGGCCATCTTCTGTTTTTCATTTTCTCTCATCTCTTTCTTCCTCCTTTTTATTTTCGTGTCAAGCTTGCGCACTGCCTGACAGGAATGAGATGAGTTGTCTCACGACGACAAAATCGCCAATCTCCGTGCGCGCTGTGAGGAGGTTGAGAACTAGTCGTCGCAAAACTAGGGGTTTAATCCCTTTATTAGCCCGATTGTTAAGCGGCACTGACAAACCCGCTTTAAAACTCTGTCAACTAGGCAGATTATAGCACAAAAACTTAAAAGTCAATAATTAAGCAATATTTAGACATACGCAAGCAGTTTAATTTCCTGATTAAAAATACTAAATAAAAACCGCTGAGCTAATTTACTCGACGGAAAAAGTATTATTATTCATTCAGCCAGTCAGCCAAGACTTCTTGAATGACTGGCGGATTTGCTTCTGCCGTATCGCCAAATTAGAAATGTGATGATGGCGATACTGATTAGGTTCTGCCAGATGCCTGTCGAATCTAGTAGAATCATCCCAATTAACAGGAATGAAATTCGCGCAAATCTGGCTTTCCTGACTAGGTTTTGCCAGACAAGAGTAGAGTATTCAGTAGGAATATAACAATATTCCTACTATAAAGTGAACTCCCCGACAACAAAACTTATCGTATCTACTCCTGGAACCAGAGAATGAACGAACAATAAACAGGACAAAAGAGAATAAAAATCTGGATCATTTTACCACCCTCAAAAATATTTATTCGTTAAGATATCTTATCTCAACGAACTTTTCTCGGCCAATTCCGAAAAACTTATATATTATAATATAAAACATCTATAAAGTCAATTATGAGAAAAATTAAATACTAAGTTTTTACGCTTAAAATTATAAAATAATAGCTTGATTCTGTATAACTCTAGAGAGAAGAGAACCAGAATAAGAAAGGCAAAATGGACATCGAAACCAAACGGCACTGGTAAAAATATGAAAAATACGCAGAAAATCGAAAATCTGAGGGCGAAGATTACAATTTTATGACAGAGGAGTGCGACGACCTCGGTTATAGGAAAAATTTGAACATTTTGTATTGGTTGAAAACTGATTTGTATCAGATTTGGGATGGGCTTTGAGGTTGAAAACATTTGCTTCTGATTCCAAAGAGGTTCACAGAGACAATTAGTGATTTTTCGCCAGCAGAAAAAGAAGAGTATTTTTGAAATTTTGTCAAAATACGAAGCTCAAGCGTTTTTCGACTTATGCTCAGCAGCGCAAAATGTCTCGAAAAACTGTTAAGCACCAACACACGCATTTGATAATTTTGAATTATGACCGGCGAATATATTGGCTATTCAATATTACGAACAAAAATTTTGTGGTGTAATTTTCCAAATAGTTTGTTGATTTTTAGTGAAAGAAAAATGGTAGAATATTTAAAGTTTTATAATACCTTTTAATAGAGAGAAAATATGAAATCAGAAAATATTCGAAACTGTAAAGGATTATTGCTCACGTCGACCACGGAAAAACAACTTTGGTGGATGGTCTTTTAAAACAGAGTAATACTTTTCGTGAAAATCAGGCTGAAATGAGTCAGACGCTCTTAATGGATCTCAGGAGATCAAGAGTTCGGAGCGTGAATTACCATTACCAAAACAGACGTCAATTTATCATGGTGATTATAAAATTAATATTATTGACGCCGGGGCATGCTGATTTTTCTGACGAGGTTGAAACGCACGCTGAATATGGCGGATGGCGTGATTTGGCTGGATGCCTGAAGGCCCAATGCCTCAAACAAAGTTTGTGCTTTGGAAAGCACTAGCTTGGTTTGAAGCCGATTGTGGTAGTGAACAAAGATTGATAAACCAGCTCGTCGAATTACAGAAGCAATGATGAGGTTTTCGGATTTATTTTGGAGCTGACATGAATGACGATCAATTGTTGTATTCAACTTATTATGCGATTGGTCGCGACGAAAGCTTGGCCAGAAGTGCCAGAAAACCTGAGGACAGATGCAATTTTGAGCCGATTTTTGATGCGATTATTAACGAAATTCCTGCGCCAAAAAGTTGAACTTGAAGGTGATTTCAATTGCTCGTAACTTCTTTGACTGTCACGATAATTTCTTAGGAAAATATGCAATCAAGGACTCACGAAAATTGAAACTGAGTGAGCAGATTGCTAATTAAAACGAGATGGAACTGTTAAAAAGCTAAAAATTGATAAACTCTTTGCATATCGTGGTTTGGAACCGTGAGGAAATTCAAGAAGCCTTTGCTGGAGATATTGTAGCACATTGCAGGTGTTTCTGAAGCTGAAAATTGGTGAAACTTGGCAGATGTAATAATCCTGAAGCTTGCCAACAATTGAGGTCTGAAAAGCCAACTCTTTCGATGTATCTTTGCCCAAACACCAGCCCGATGAAAGGTCGTGAAGGTGAGTTTACAACTCACGTCAAATTGGCGATCGCCTAAAGAAAGAGCTCGAAAACAAATGTTTCACCATGTTGAAGAAAGCGGAATTGGTTTTATTATTTCAGGTCGGGTGAACTCCACCTTTCTGTTTTGATTGAACCTTGCGCCGCGAGGGTTTTGAGTTTGCAGTTGGTCGCCCACAAGCAGTTACGACTAATCGAAGATGGTATCTGAAAAAGAGCCAGTTGAAGAATTGATTATTGAAGTTGCGCCTCATACTTGTTGGTGCGGTGAGTCAAGAAATGGGAACCCTGCCGAGCGAAATGCGTGCTCAAGAAAGCCTGCTGACAGGAGCTACCGTTTAACTTATATTATTACAACGCGCGCATGATTGGCCTTCTGAAATCTAATGCTAACTGCACAAAAGGCACGATCATCAGGAATAGCTTGCCGTATGGTATATCAAGAGATGGAGCAAAAATTCCTTCAAGCCGAAATGGTGTATTGATCAGCTTTTCGAAAAGGAGTGTCAACACCTCATGCACTTCAAAGCGCAGAGAGCCGTGGCGAATTGTTTATCGTCCGGGAACTGAAGTCTATGCCGGAATGATTGTTGGTTTAACAATCGCCAAGAAGACCTTTGAAAATTACTGTTGTGAAAGAAAAGCACCTCACGAAATATGCGTTCAAAATCTTCTGATGGCAGTTCAACCAACGCCATACACTGATTTAAGCCTGAACAGTGTATTGATTTTGATTGAGGATGATGAACTCTTTGAAGTTACGCTGCAGAATTTGCGTCTTCGAAAGCGCTATCTTGATTCAAATGAACGAAAAAGAATGAAAAGCTTAAAATAAAAATCACTCCAAGGACCAGAGTGGGGGTGATTTTATTTTGCTGCTGTCGCGTGATTTGCGGACATTTATTGCACAAGATCTTCAGATTGGTTAATTTCAATAACTTTAAACAAGTCCGTCTCCTTTCTATAATCAATTTATTTTTAGCTTTTTATTTTGCTCGATTATGATTATATCATAACATAAAATCTTTTATGCTCAATGGTCTCAAATTAGTTTGACAAAATAATATAATATATATAATATCGCTTTATGGTTATAAAAATTTTTAAGAAAAATTAGACAAAAAGCGAAATTTTTGGTTTTAGCTAGATTTGACGAGATGAGTATTTTGTATATCGCAAAATGTTTCAGTTTTGTTTGAATCTTCGGTCGGCTTTTGTACTGATGTATTTTTATAAGATTGGATATGGTTGGAAATGGAGTTTTGATTATTCTGATTTTATCGTACGTAGAAAAATCTGATTAGTGTTTGCTATGGTAAAGCTATATCGCAGCACGACAAACACGGTATTTCTGCTGAATATTCTAAATATACCCATGCTGATTATGGCGTCTTTTAACTCTCGAAATTTGGAGCATCTATGGCAATTGCAACAATGATTATCCAGGGATTTGCTATTTCGATTTATAATCGTTTCTATTTATGTTGGCATGTCTAAAAGTGAAGAATAATAGAAAGCTGAGGGCAGTTGGAGAGTTCTATAGTATTGATAAAATTGCAGCAGCATTATCTCCGATTATTGCTGGCTGGCTGCATTTTTATTGAATGGAGTCAGCGCTTTATATCTCAGCAATTTCTTTTGTTATGTATGTCATATTCTGTTATTATCGACTAGGAAGTTATGAAAAACGATATTAAATTAAATTTTAAGTATCAGTAAAAATATCTTAATAAGATTTTTATTCCACAGACTTTTAACTCGGGCTCGTCATCTACTATTCATTTTACATGGCGTATTTTTGTGCCAGTATTTATTTTTCTCGCAAGCAAATTTTATGGTGTGATTGCGTCTTTGCTAGTCTATCGGCGATAGTTTCTATTATTGCGGCAATTGCTTTTCGGAAAGATAGTTGATAAAAACCAAGGCGGAATAATGCTCAGAGGATCTATTTTTTATTCGTGGTCTAATAAATCTTTGTCGTGGATTATTTGATGATGAACCCATTAGCGGTTGTTTTGACGAATAGCAGATGATGAAGTGTCAGGGGTTGCGTGACTCTTTATCGAATCAAAAGGCGTATTTTTGAAGCGGATGATTCAGGCATCGAATCGAATAATATTTTGTAATTTCGGAGTCATTCTTTCTTACAGGCTCAACTTTATATCCTATTTTAGCTGTCATCTGTTTTTGGCTTTCGGAGCAGAAACTAGCTTCGAATATTTTATTGCTTATCTGGAATCGTTTTATTCTCTTTAGGTAGGATAAAAACATGCGGTTTATGAACAAAATAGTTGATTAATCAATAAGTTTGTTAAAATTATAGCAAAGTTTTTCAAAATAAAAAGGAATAAAAATGTTTAACGACGATTAGAGATGTTGATTTGCGCGGTAAAGTAGTTTTTCATTATGGGCTGATTATACGTGCCAATCGAATATTCCGAAGGTGGTGAAGAGAATATTTTTGAATGATTTTCGAATTATGACTCGCTTGCTGACAATCAATTATTTATTAGAAAATGGCGTACGAAAGATTACTATTATTTCTCATCTGGGGCGTCCAAATTCAGTAGAAACACTTCGATTTACAGTGAACTAGAGAAACTAATGAATGGAAAGCGCAAATTTTCATTGCGGCCAGTTTTTATTAGATTACGAAAGATTTTGCGGAAGATAGTGATGCGATCTGAATGAATTTAAAACTGATTTTCCGATGAATTTCCACACGACGCCAATTTTTGCGCGAATCGATATTCGGTTTCGATGAAAGATGCGATGATAATTATAAATTGAAATGTTGAGAATTTACGATTTCAAAAGACGAAAGCTAATTCATTAGAATTTGCAAAGCGCTGATTCAAGTCAACGGAGCTGATCGGTTTGTTCAGGATGGTTTTGAGTTGTACATCGTTCAGCATACGTCAACCAACGCAATTGTTAAAAATACCTAGCGTGGCAGGATTTTTGCTAGAGCAGAGAAGTTTCGATGATTTTAAAAGCTCTCAAAAATCCAAGAGAACCTTTTGTTTCGATTATGGGGAGCTAAGATTAGCGATAAGCTACCTGATCGAAAAATTATTAACTCTCGAATAAGAGTGATTATTGGTGGCGCTGATTGCAAATACTTTTTGTACTGAGCTGATTTTAAAATTGGTAAAAGTAAGATTGAATTTGGTCAAGACGAGGTAATTGAAGGAATTATTGAGCGAGCTCATCAAAAATTTGGTAAAAATTTTAGTGATGATTTATTCTTCCTACCGATGTTGGGGTGGGTACTGAATTTTCTTCAAATTTAATCGCATAAATAAAAATTTAAACGAGATAAATAAAAATGACTATATTTTTAGACTTAGGGCGACTATTCTATCTCACGCTTAACGCAGAGCTGTTGAATCGGCCAAAACTATAATTTGAATGGGACCATGTCGGTGGAGTGAGTTTTGCAAAATTTTGCAAAAGCTCTCTGAGGCGGTTGCTGTGGCAATTTTCGAGCTACAAAAATGGTGCGATTTCAATTGTTGGCGGTGGCGATACTTTTCTTTGTATTAAATTGATCGAAAGAACCAGAGGTTGCTCAATTTTCGCTTATTTCAACGGGCGGCGGTGCGGCATTAGAATCGATGAGCGGAAGATAGTTACTCGGGATTAGAGATTTTGCCAGATAGATGCTAAGTTTTACAAAAGATACAAAACGATAAAATTTAAGCGAAGATGATGAAAAAGAAACTGTAAATCGGTAACTGGAAAATGAATTTAAATATGCACGAATCAAGCATTTTTGCATAATTTAGCGAAAAGCAAAAGTCATCGCAATATTGATGTTATTTTGGCTCCTTCAACTTTTACGCTTCAATCATTGAGTTTACAGGTTAATCATCGCCAATTCAAATTAGCCGCTCAGAATTTTTATTGGCGTGATCAGAGCTTTTTACCGGTGAAGTGTCTATTTCTCAATTGCGAGGAATTGTTCAATACGCGTTAGTTGGACACAGTGAACGGCGAAACATCTTTTTGGTGAGACCGATAAAGATGTCCGAGCAAGCGTTGCAGCGGCTATTCGTAATAATATTCAGCCTATTTTGTGTATTGGGAAAATTTGATGAAAGAAATTATGGAGATCTGACTGGTTATTTCGGACCAGCTTATAGGCGGTTTAGCTAATGTTTCTGAGTGAAGATATCGAGAAGGTAGTGATTGCTTACGAAACCAGTTTGGGCTATTGGGACTGGTGTGAATGCTATGCCGGAAGATATTTCGAAAAGCTGCGCGAATGATCCGTCGTCAGATATCGGATTTAGTACGGTCAGAAAATTGGTATTCAAGTCGTTTATGGCGGTAGTATTGGAACCGGAAAATTGCTGGTGATTATGCTAAAATGCAAGAAATTGATGGTCTTTGATGGGTGGTGCAAGTTTGAGTGCGGATCAAATTTCTAGCTAGATTATTGGATTTACGAATCAATAAAATAGAAAAGGAAAAATATGAGATATAGATTTTGATGAATTAGATAGGGCAGTAAATCGTTTTTGGGTAAGCCAGAAAAAGTAGAAAATCTTGAAAGATGAGGCTAGTGGATACTAATAATCCAAGAGAAGAGTTGAATAACTGATAAGAATGGCAATGATAATATTGTTTTTCTCGTAGGCCAGCTATTGATGCGGGTGCATTTCATACTAATTTAGAGAGAGAAACTTGATAGAGTAACGGAGGATTCTTGACACATCTAAAAAGCGAGATTGTAGTGCTAGCTTGGGATCGGATAGTGCAACAAAGATATGGACGATAAGCCTGAAGTAATTCAAGTTAAAATTAAAAATCAAAAACAGAGATTAAAGATAACTTTAGCGAAAAACTTATAGAAACCACAAGAAAAAGTCAAACGGTATTTTTAGATAATTTTTGATAATTCAAGATCTGAGGAGCCTGTCCTTGATGATTTTAGCAGTAGATTTAATGAAAAATAATTATCTCCCACCCGTAATCTCAGGAACCTCAAGAATTTGAAAAAGTAATGCCTGAGTTGAGACTCCAGGCTAGCGCTGTAAAAGATTTTTCCTAGTAGATAAAGTAACCGCTGTAGATATGCCGACGGCAGATGCTTCTCCTCGAATATTTGAGCGGGATGCACTCCCAGACTAACCGTACCAGAGCGTCCTGGCGTGTTTGAGATTGAAGAGAGAGTGATGATTAGGGTTTTTGGCGCTAAAAACCTGAGGTGCAGACCATTTTGGTTGAAGAAAAACAGATGACAAGAATAATATTGATGATGAAATGGTAGCTAGATAGTTATCGGGTTGATAATAGTATTGAGGTTCCGCAGATAAAACAAGATGCCGAACTAGAAAATATAGATTTGGGGATCTGATAGTTTGTTGAAAAACTTCAATTGATGTAATAAAAGACGATGTTCAGCTACAGCTACCTAAAGAAAAAGATCAACAGAGCATAACGAAGAAGATATCGTGCCTGAACCTACTGTCATGCACCATTTTTATAGAATGCAAAAATTGAAAAACGCCCTCTTGGTTCTACTCAGCCTACTGTTAAACAAATATCTAACCTTTGATGATAAAGCAAGCTGATCGAAAGCAGATATGATCGGGATGATCAATTGAAACCTACTACTCCAATTTTGAGTCGAGATGAGTATTCTAGCCTGTACTAGCTAAAAAGAAAACAGGATGGAGTGTTGTTATCACTCATTATTGATCGTTAGTTATTGCTGCTGGTTTGGAGCGTTCTTGCTATGCATGTAGTAGATGACACTTTGATAGAAGTAGATCGAGAATGTGGTAAAACTATTTCTATGAAATGCCAAGAAACTCGAAAAGCTTATCTAGAAATTTTGCCATGACCACAGTAATCGAGGCGCTTTTTGATGCAAGATGACCCGACAACTCTTTTTACGGGGAGTGGAATGCAGCTCTTTTGCCGGGTATCTTTTGGGAAAAAACATCCAAAAAGGTGCGGTTAACAGACAGCCAGACTTTTACGAGCGCAAGATATTGATGACGTTGAGGATAATCGCCATACGACATTCGAAAATGCTTGAAATTGGTCTCTTTGGCGATTATTTTAAAACAGCAAAATTCAGCACTCTTTTTAATGACAGATGTAGTAGGTCTTGATCCGAAAATATACGTTTTCTTTTCATTGGTAGTGAAAAATATGGAATTTCCACGCGATGATGAATCAGCTCAGGATTTGGCGGAAGGTTTTGCTGAAAAAGGCATTGATGCGAAAATTTGTCGAGCTGAGTACGGCTGAAAATGGTGATGTCTCGGACTTGCAAGTGACGAATTTTCTTTTATAACGATAAAGAAAACTGGTGAGCGTGGTGGTCATGGATTCAACACCGATTGGTGATCCTGCGGGCCGGATTCAAGTTTTTATGACTTTGGTAAGAAAATCTGACGTTAGTTTCGGTGAGGCTCATCAGCGAGTGACAGCGGTTCAGTTTTCATGGAAATCGGCAATCAGGTTTTATAGTATCGACGACTGAAAGATGGTTCTTTTGAGTCCACCTGAAAAGAAAATGTTGATTTTGGTGGTGGCTAGAAAAGGATTGCTGCGGCAAAATTAATAACCAGATGTATTCCAAATTAGTTTGATGAGCCAATTATCGAAAAGCTTGAAGAAATTAGTGGTAAAAATATGATGAAAATAAAAGTTTTCGATGCGCGTGATTGCGACCATTGTGAAAGTGCAACATTTTTGGTAGATTGATGGTTGTGTTCCTTCTAATAAAGAACAAGGCTATGTGATGCGAAAATTTATCGTCGCGCGATAGCAAAGGCTTTGATTTGGGCGAAGATAATTTTGTTGAACAGATTGTGCCAGATCGTTGATATCTATGATCGATTACGAAGTTCGTTTCAAAATCTGATGAAATTATTGCAGTTATGGTGAAGAGAAAGTCGCCCGAACGACGGAAAAAGGTTTGCGAGAGCTTGAAAAAATTTTTCAAGATGGTTTAACTGGTGCGAATTATTCCAGCTTTGAGGATACTTTTGGTTTTCTCTTGAGACTTTCATCGAAGAAGCTATCCGACGGGGTACACTTTGAAAAACTGGCGTGAGAATGATGCTAAATGAAAGAGACAACGGAACTCACAGACGGCTCTGAGCTAAGTTTAAGGGCGGCTTGAAGGACAGACGCTCTGAACATCGCAAAGCTTCATACAGTACTCATTTAATAGAATGGCACTTCATAATATGTTTGAGGGGCAAATTGCGCAAAAAGGTTCAAATATTAATGCTGGAGAGTCGTTTTGCTGACTTTTGATCGGAAAATTAACGATGATGAAAAAGCAGCAGATTGGAAGATACGGCTAGCGATCAAATTTTGAAAGGACTGGAGGTTTCTTGGGCGGAATATCCAACAGATTACGCCTGAAATGAACTGAAAGCGATTGGCGTGTTTGTGATAAAGCATGGCGAGACAGTTAAAGTCTATACGAAGAAGGCCAAGGTGAAAAACCGTTTCAGTGTTGAGATTTGTGGTGGGCCCCCATGTTGATAATACGAGAGAACTCGCTGAGGGCGGTAAAAGAAATTCAGATTGAAGAGCAATCTTCAAGTGCTGAGCGAAGCACTCAAAGCAGTTTTATGATAAAAATAGATTAATCAGTCGAGAGATGATTTTTCCTTCGAAAATTTGCAAAAACCTGTAAACGGTTTATAATACAAACAGTATGTTAGAAATAAACAATCTGAATTAGCTTTAGACAACCATATTGTTGCCCTTTGATATTGAACCGAATATGTTAAGGGCTGATCGCTGAAATTGATGGTGAAGATATAAAAATTATTGGGTGGGCGCGCCATCATAGAATCTTCAGATATGCATTCTGGGGCTATTAGCTGATATGTGGGGTAGTCAAAATCGTGAAGACGCTTTTAATTGAAGCTGAGGATCAAGCATTAAATTCAGGCTAAACGTGCTGTTGTTGGGATTACAGAGTTGGTTATAGGTCACCACAATTCGTTATCGTCGCCTGCAGCCGTCTCGACCTCTCGATGAAGCGGAAATGGAATTTGATTGTTGATAAAATTCATGAACGCGCTCAACTAAAAGGCTCAACGAGAGATTGCATTGGAAACCGGTAATAAAGAAGCTGGAAATCAAATTATTCAATTCGCTATCGTTGGTATTCATATTGATGGGTACAGGTTTCTAATCCGATTGGTTTCTAGGCGAAAAAGATGTAGCTATTCAAATTTATACGGCATTTTGCTCCAACTGTTCACTTGGAGTGCAATTGAGCGGGCGCAAATGAACTTGCTGGAATTTTGATTGCGATTGCGGCTGAAACCTTTTGCGGTTGGTGTAGAAGTGTTGTAGGAATGATTCCTCATCTAAACTTTACGGCAATTTTGGCTGATGGTGGCGGAACGACTGATATTGCCATCGTTAATGACGGTGGCGTAGAAAGGCACCAAAAATGTTTGGGTATCGGGGGTAGAGTTTTACTAACCAAATAGCTGAGCTTTAATTTATCATACGCTAAATGCCGAGAAATTAAAAATTGAATCTTGAAAATGAAAAGCTAAAATCGAATGTTGCAAGCAGCCATTGATGCTATCGATAATACTTTGATGTGTGTTTCGTGTAGAGCTGGGCTTTTGGAGTGAATTGATGACCTTGATTACTTACCCTAATAGAATTCTGCTGTGGTGGTGGGGACTGGCCCTACTGTTTCTTTGACTGATAGGCATGATATAGTGACTGGTAGCGAGATTTTTGCCTTTTACTAAAGAAGCCGGTGATTAAATATATTGAACCTACAGGATAATAGGCGTCGAAGATTTAACTAGATAGATTTGACCATACTTTCATTACTGCAATGGGCTTATTGGAGAGGGATATGATACCTACATTGGCGCAGAAAATGCCAAGAGCTTTTAAGGATAAACTTTAATAAAATTTTCACGGAATTAAGACTGGAAGGTATTTACGAAAGAAAAGCATAAAAACTGTAATTTATATTGATGTCGAAGACGAGATTACGGATATAGTTAATAAAATTAGAATCGAAAGAAAGAATAATTGCTCAGTCCCACCTAAAACGATGTTGGGGATTCTTCGTAGCGCTGTTAACTTTACGAATTTCTAGCGCGGACTTCAGAAAAGATAATAAGCAGATAGTGCTAATAACTAATAAACTCTGCTCTTTAGCCATGGCTGGTCCGCAAAAATTCCAGTTGCCAAAAAGCTTTTCAAAGCAAAACGGAGATTCCGGAGATTGATATAGAAGTTGATGGCGAAGATATTATTGATGGAGAAAAAGCTACCAGTATCTGAATTTGCTGGAAAGACCACAGATCAAGAAGAAGTCTGAGATGTTGTCGAATTTGAGATATTGATGACAATAAAAGTTTTTCTAAAAAGATCCAGATTTCTAGAGAAAATAAGAATAAATCAAATCAAGCATAAAAATACCAGATTTTAAAGTAGGTTCCGAAAAGAAGATTTTTATTTGGTGGTTTGAGCGTGTTTTTCGTAATTTTTGGTATGGGCTATATTGCGCCTTCAGTAAAGGTTATTATATCCGCCAAAACATCTAATTTAGGTATATCTGAGACGTTAAACTTTCTGGATGAGAATAATTTAGGGATGAAAATTTACCCCTTTCTGTTAGAACTGTAGAGAAATATCAGAAACATCTTTTGATGTAACTGAGCATGGAAAGAGCAAGAAGCTGCAAAGGGTGTTATAAAGACTATCGCAGAGAGCAGTGAAAAGCGACCCTATGACTATAAAATCTGGAACCGCATTTTCTGCTGGAGGATTGAATTTGTCACTGACTACTAGAGCACCGTGATTCCTGGTGCAAAGATTCTCACGAGGGAGTGCTTATCGCTTCTGGATCAGCTCACTGTTTCAATCAGGCAGCACAGATTGGCGAGCAGTGAAATTTCATCGCCACAAGCTACATATCGTCTATTAGCGGCGTGAGCGCAGCTGGAGAACATGCTTTCTGCGGGTCTAAAACACCATAGAAAAATCGTATCAGAGGCCGACATTAATAATGCTGGGTCTAAACTAGCAGAAAATGATAACGATTAAAGCTGAGCTTATTGAAAATGGTAATGAGTTACCTTACCCTTGAAGGACAGTTTTAGGGCTGGTATCGGTGATGCTATTTTCAACGCCATCAGTTAATAATGAATCTCAGAATGTAAAAGCTACCTGAAAGCAACGTCGATTACACACTGGCAGCGCGATTTCTAGAAAGATGCTAGAGTATCTCGAAGTAAGCATAAAGAGAGAAGTAACCAAAAGAGCAACAAATATGTAAAGATGGAGTTGACGAGTTGATAATTTCAAATTATTCCGGAGATTCTAAGAATGCTAGTGTTAAGTTTCAGACTACTGCTAAAATTGGTCCAAGGACTGATAGATAGTCTCAAGAAGAAATTATGCGTAAGCGAATTTGGGGAAGTTCAACTCGTGGCTAGGTGGTATTGATGGCGTGAAAAATGTTGATAATTTCGCTTTTCTGGTGACTCAGTGTTCCACATCTAATGTATAAGAAAAATTGATATTGAGTTGCGGTAGAAAAATAATGTCCATTTAATGATGTCTGGATGTCGGTATTCGCACTTGATTGCGTTGCGCTCGCAGACTCTGCTATAAAAGATTGCTATCCTTTCACTGCTATCGAGACAGACGACCAGCTCTGAGATTGACGAAATTAATAAAATTGTCTATTCAGAAAATATTAATATACTAGTCATTGGTTTGCTCGAGAAACTTAAAGTGGAGAGGGAGACAGCATAAAGCGCTTATACTATTTGCTGAGGCCTATCATATTCAGTCGGCTGAGATTCGATACTTTCGGGACGAGAACATACCCTCTGTACGGGCTGAAAATCTTTTAAGAGCTATACCCTATACTAAAGGAGAAATAGATATAATGCTACTCATTTATTTTATAAGACTATTTGGAGGAGAATTTTACTGGATACAGATGTAAGAAAAGTTTCAAGAGGAATCTTTGTCCGATGCTAACCATATTGATGATATTAGGTTATAAATGATAAGACTTACAAACAAAGAGAGACGATAAGCCTGGAAAAGAAAAGAAAAATGGTTTTTGGTTTGCAGGCTCGGTTGCGCTAATCATTGGGTTTTGCAGGTGTATGCTTTACTTTATAGAGTATCGTTTTTCTAAACCAGGTAGTATGGTGACTTTTTAAAAGGATTGAAAAAGGTGATACTGTCTCGTCGGTAGCAGATAAATTGAAAAGCTGAGTTTAATAACATCAAAATTTCTTTAAGAAATTTATGTCGACTTCATCAAAAACCACTTTAAAAGCTGGATCTTACGATTTATCAAGCTCAATGACGATCCCCAAATTATTGATAAAATTAATAAGGGTGAGATCCAGAACATTTCAGTGATGTTTGTTCCTGGGTGGGACGGTGTAGCTATGGCTAAACTTTAGGGATAGCAGCATGGATATACTGAGAATGAGATTAATCAGGCGTTCGACAAAGATTCTTCAACTGATTTCCCCAGATTATTTCTGGTAAGCCTACAGATCTAGAAAGTTTCGTTTTATACGGAGAAACTCACACACTTTTCCATACTAGTGTAGATTATTCGTCGTTTTTGTCAGATTTCGGAGCTAGAAGTTGTTAGATCGAACCTTGAGAGAAGTATAAATCGAGGTTTTGGAAGCTTGTATGAAGGTAGCTACTTTTAGCCTCAATTGCACAAAGGAGACGCTAAATGTGATTTGGATGATAAAATGGTTTCAGTGTATTCTTTAATCGTATGAAGGCCGGAATGACTCTTGGACTCGGATGTCACATCAATATATTGCAGACAAGTTGGGTGTTGAGCGGGATTATAATTCAAATAATCCATACAATCTGCAGTGATCCATAAGGGTTAACGCCAACTACGATTTTCAACTCCTGGAGTTTCTACTTTAGAAGCCGTAGCTACTCCTGCTAGCCATAATTTCCTATTCTTTTGAGTGGTGATGATGATAAAACTTATTTCAAGCTAAGACTGATCTTGAGCACCATACTCAAAAATATTGCCAGAAAAGTGTAAAATTGTAATCAAAATAAGCACTAAAGCGACTTTTGTATAATTATTTGTTAAAATTGTTAGGTAAATTGATTATAGAATGTTATATTTTCAGTGGAACGTTTTATATTAAGGCACCTGCCGAAACTGTCTCGTAAGAGCGCACGATTTCACTAATGTTAACTAATAAAGGTCGACACCGTGCTCGTCTCGAAAGAAGGACGGGATTGGGTGAGCGTCGCAGCAATGCGTCTTGCGGAGAAATATTCGTAATCAGGTGGGTTCACCCTAAAATCGGGAATTATTAGTCATCGCTCGATGAAGAAGATAATCGGTTTACTTTGCAGTAGAGAAAATTTAATTTACCTTTCTGTATTTGCCGTTATTATAGGCACTGCTGCTATATGGTGGTGCTTAAAATCTCAGAACAAAAGAAAAATGACAGTTTTCCTAGCTAAACAGTCTGACAAAGTATTGGATGCATATTACTGGGAGACTAATAGCATAAAAACGTCCACAGTGGATGAAAGTTACTGAGTCTCAAGGTTGCTGGGCTAGTCTAGCTGAAAATGCAAATCTTGCTGTGGCTCCAGCACTGTCAACTCATCAATATCGCTTTTCTATTCTGAGCGACTCAAAATTTCTGATACATCTGGTCCGTTGATGAAACGTGTTAGAAGTCTCCGCTGAGAAGAGGAGATTGTCACCTGCAAAGTTGAGTCCGAACAGTCGATTCAGTCGTACTGCTGACAAATATGGTATTACGGCTCAGACAATTAAATGGGTTAATAATTTACAGACAGTAATGTTGAGGCTTGGGTAAAAGAAGCGTAGAATTCTGCCGGTAGGACGGTGATTATATATAAAATTAAAAGAAAATGATGAACGGAATTGCTACAAAATATCAAATGCAAGTGTTGAGCGTATGGTTTCGCATAATGAGACTTAAAAATGAGACTGACGCTAGCTGGAAACCGAAATAGTGATTCCGGTGGGTGGTTTTACCTGAAGAAGAGCGTCCCGACGGCGTAAGGCCGGTTGCTGTTAATAGAAGATATCAGGACGACTTCTGCGCCAAGGTCTCGCATTCTCCTCGCAACTCTGCGCTTGCTTCAAATTTCCAATGCTAAGGCTGGTAATGCTAACCGCTTATGGATACTAGCCCCTTGGTATGCATATAATCGTCCGTCCCGATATTGGTAGCTACTGGGGTAATGCTACCTCTGTGGCCGCTGCTCGTGCTGCAGGAGTTTACGGTCGTACAGAAAGAGTATTCCAAAGGCTGGATCTATCTTCACAAATATGGGTGGTGGGTATCGACATGTTGGAATAGTTGAATCAGTGAACGAATCGCTGGAACTATGCGGCCTAGATTATGAACGGTATTGGCTGGTTGGGGTGCAGTTGGTCTAGCGAGATGTGTCTATCAATCGATCTTTGGTATTATATCTATTATCATTAGGATGACCATGGAAAAGCAGCATAATAAAGCGTCTCTTTGATTTATGGTATAATTTAAAAAGATATGTTTGTAGATACAGCTAAGATTTTGTCCAAGCCGGCCGCGGCGGGAAATGGTGCGGTCCAGTTTTCGCAGGGAGCTTTATATATAGAGGTTGCGGCCCAGATGGTGGTGATGGCGGAAAGGGCGGCGATGTTATCTTTCGAGCGACTAAGATCTACATCACTGAATTACACTCGAATTTATAAGCCCGAACTAAAAGCTAGTGGCGAAAACGGTTCAAAAGGAATAAGACTGAAAGTCTGGTGAAGATTGCTCGTTAAAGTCGTGGACTTTTGAGTTAAACGTGATGGAGAAATCTTAGCCGACTCAAAAGTTTGATGGCGAAGAAGCTAATATTGCTCGTGGTGGCGATGGTGGATTTGGTAGTGCTCACTTCAAATCTTCGGTTCGGCAAACTCCGCGTGTTGCTGGAACCTGGTGAAGCTGGTGAAACTTTTTGAAGCTGATTTGGAGCTCAAATTGCTTGCCGACGTTGGTTTGGTTGAAGTTTCACCGAACGCTGGAAAATTCCACATTTTTGAGTGTTGTTTCCACAACGCACGACCAGAAATTGCTAATTATGGCTTTTACTACCATTAACTCCAAATCTTGGCGTTGCAGAAATTGATGGCTTTAATCTCACTGGTGCGGACATTCCAGGTTTAATTGAAGGTGCAAGCTGAAGGTAAAGAGTCTAGGTGATGCGTGCGCCATGTTGAACGAATCGAGTGTGTTTGCTACATTTGATTGATATTACGAAGAGAATCCAGATGAACAATGACGAATTATTCCTGTGGTATGAATTATATCAACCCGAGCTTTTGGATCGATTCGCAAATTATCGCTTTAACCAAAGCGGAGGAATGGATGCGAAATGATTGACTTTCCAAATTTCGAAACTGCGTAAAGCAGGCTGATGGCTCATGCAGATGCATTTCTTCGAGTCGCGCATCGGAGGCTTGAAGGAGGTTGCTAATCGCACTCCGAAAACAGGTAGAAAGGGTACCAGAAACTCGCACTAAAATTGAAGTTGATGATGGAAGAAGATGAAAAGCATTGCCGTAATATCTCTGTCTCAAGATGAAATTAATAAGGCTTGGTCAGTGCGTTTGATGAAGAGAGAAAATATTTTTGAAGTTTATGGTGAGGATGCGAAAAGTTTGCTCGCCGAACTACTGTGAAAGATATACACGGCGTGAATCCTCATGCGTGATATCTTGCGAAAATGGGGAATTGAACAGAACTCCCGCCGAATGGGTGCAGAAAACTCATATACTGCTCGATCGCTGGCAAATCAATTTTGGGCTAGTTGACTCCAGGTGGGAAGATTAAGTTGTCTAAATGCAAAGCACGATCTTAGTTGTGCTGGATGTATAATATCGCGTCAGCATTGGTTTCGATTTTCGGACTTCTAGAGTTTCAATTCTTTCGTACCTGTATATAAAGCTACAATCTTTCGAATTTGACTATCGATCAATGTTCTGATTTCAGCAATCTTTAATGGATTATAGCCATCATCGAGAAGCGACGGTGATTACTTTCTGCTACATAAGCTGATCTGTTTTCGAAAGCATTCTGTACATATTCTGAGGCAGAATAGATAGAATTAGAATTCATCATGCTTTCAGTTTTGTTGATTCAATAATCAACAGATAGTTGCCATTTCTTTTCTCCTATAAAGGTTCGCGCCACCCTCTGGCGAATGAGTGAGAATATTACCTCGCGAACATTTGTATTTTACGAATATTTTAATTAAAAGTCAAATGCGTTTTGTAGTTACACAGCTCTTTTAGTAAAATATAACCATGAAGACTTTTCTTTTTTATGATTTAGAGACTAGTGGATTTAGCCCGCAAAATGACCGAATTATGCAATTTGCAGGGCGGCAAACAGATAAAACCTTAATCGAATTGGTGAGCCTGTTAATATTTTTGGTTAAACTGAACGATGATGTTTTACCAAGCCCAAGTGCCTTAATGGTAACAAAAAATTAGTCCGCAAACGGTTGAAGAAGGCTATACTGAGGCGGAATTTTCGAAAATGCTTGTTGAAGAATATTTTCACGCCAGATACAGTGATTATCGGATATAATAATGTTCGATTTGATGATGCTCATATTCAGCATCTTTTGTGGCGAAATTTTTACCCGCCATATGATTGGCAGTGGAAAGAAGGTCGCTCGCGTTGGGATTTATTAGATGTGGTGCGAATGATACGAGCGCTTCTGACCAGAGGGATTAATTGGCCATTTATCGTAAACGAAGAGACTGGTGAAAAATTTGCGGCTAATAAGCTTGAGCTTTTAACTAAAGAAAACGGAATCTTGCACGAGAATGCCCTGATGCAATGAGTGATGTTGATGGTTTTGATAGATGTTGCACGACTCTTGAAAGAAAAACAACCACAGATCTTTTGATTACTCTATTTAAGATGCGTTCGAAAAGAGTGAGGTGCAAAAAAACTAGTTAATCTTGAAAATCCAAAACCATTTGTTTATACGTCCGGTCGCTTTAAAGTTAAGTTTGAAAAAACTACTGTGGCTTTTCAATTGCGCCAGCTAAAAATAAAAATGTAATTGTTTGGGACTTGAGATTTTCTCCTGAGAAATTTATTGATTGGAGTGAAAGAAGCAAATTCTAGAAAATATTAAGGCGGATTTCGAGACTCGTTCGCAAGCAGATTTTATACCACTACCAGCTAAAGTCTTGCAGTATAATAGATGTCCGGCGGTTGCGCCAATGGGTGTTTTGATTGAGGAGAATCAGCAAAGGTTGAAGATTGATTTAGACGAAATTCAAAAAAACTTGGATATTTTTGCGAAAAATCCACATTTTGTTGAGAAATATTCGTTCGGCTTTCGAAAAGCGAAATGATAAATTTATTGATCAATCACTGATGGTGATGGCCTGAGCTCAATTGTACGACGGATTTTTGCCTAGCTCTGACGAGGCAAAAAGTTTCAGCGTGCGAGAATGCTGGTGCGCGCGAATTGGCGGATTTTCATCCAGATTTTACGGATGAGCGACTTGATGACTTATTGATTCATTATAAGGCACGTAGTTTTCCGAAGAGTTTAAATGCGAGCGAAAAAGCTTCGTGGGAAGAATATCGTGCGCAAAATATCCAAAAAATGCTACCTAAATTCATGGAAGAGTTACAACAGGTTTCATTGTCTCAGAATTTGAGCCCGCAAAGAAGAATTTATTATTGAAGAAATGAAGCTCTGGCTTGAAAATATTTTACCAGAAGCTAACTAATCTATAATCCCGATAAAAATAGTGATAATTCCTAAGATTGCATAGCTTATAGTTTACTCCAGCGAGGTTCTTGGTTTTGAGATATTTTTGATGCCACAATAGGCCAATTAGAAATGTTAATATGCAAGTTATTAAATCTTTATAACCTAAATGTGCTAAGCTATATAAAATCGATGAAATTAAGATGATTGAAGATTTTCGAAAAATTTATTTGTTGTAAAATACTCGTTAATGCTCCCCTATAAAAGAAATTCTTGAATGGGTGAAGATACAAAAATATAGAAATAGGTAAAAAGACAGAGTTTCAGCTTGGCTGGAATCTTGATATTTTAAAGCTGGATAAAATAATTCCAATAACTATAAGAATAAGTGTTATCGCTGAAATATCTCGAATTGATTGTATGGTCTTTGCTGGTTTTGATGCCGAGGGGAGCTGTTATTGAAGCCTGATAATCTTAGTATGGTTATAAATTAAAATTCCGCCAATAGTTAAAATTATGAATTTATTTTTAAAAATAATGGATTGATTAGAAATAAAAAGTGGAATAGTTATGTAGAAAGTGAATACCAGAAACAATATTAATCTGTTGCTTTTTGTGCGTCATTTGGTCAGCTCTTTAATCTCCGGTGACCATTTGCGGCTAATATTTTTCATTTTGCTTGTCTAATGATATAAGCTCGCGAACTTCTTTCGGCAGATTATCTTCTGGATGTTTGAAGCCTGTTGTCCACTGATAGCCCTTGTTGTAACAAGTTCCTTGGTAATTTTAGAAGTAAATTTCTTAAGTGTAAAGGAATAGGGGCGTTTGGGACTTTTTGCTAAGTCATAAGATTGAAACATAATTCCGGTAGCTTCACGTGATTTTTAGATTTTTGCTAAAGCGATTGCAGCATGGAATAACTATATTTAGCTTCTGGCATTCCTATTTTTCAACCGCATCAAAAGCGGAATTTGCCAAACCAAGAGCGCCATTTCCAGCTAGGCCCAATGTCCTCGCTTGCAAAAATAATCATTCGGCGGGCGATGAATTTTTGGATCCTCGCCGGCATTTAGCATCTTAGCTAGATAATAGCCAGTAGCATCAACATCACTAGCTCGCATACTTTTAATGAAAGCTGAATTGTATCATAATGAGAATCGCCATTTTTATCATAAATTAGGGTTGAATTTTCGATTGAATTTTTAATAACTTCTGGTGTAATATTATCGAAATTTAAAATTAACTCGAGATTTCCAAGTGCATTTCGAGCGTCGCCACTACTTATTTTAGGAAAGTATGATTGCTTCTGGCTCTATTTTTGTTTTTGGCGAAACTTTTTTTAAAGCGCGTTTTTAATGATTTTTCGAAATTTCCTCAGTATCTAAAGGTTTAAGTGATAGAACTCGACTTCTTGAAAGCAATGATGTGATGATTTCGAAAGCTGGATTTTCGGTTGTGGCACCGATAAGACTAATTAATCCGCTTTCGATGTGGGGCAGAAAAAGCATCTTGTTGGGCTTTATTGAAAGCGATGAATCTCGTCGACGAAAAGAATAATCGATTCCTAAAGTTTCCAATTTTGGTGAGCACGTTTATGACTTCTCTATATCTTTTTACCGCTTGTGACGGCTGATATTTCGATAAAATCGGCTTCAGTCTCATTCGCAATAATCCGTGATAGCGTAGTTTTCCAGTTCCGCTGGACCCCAAAAGATTAAGCTAATGGGCTCCTTTTTGGCTACGATATTTTCGCAGAATACCATTTTTACCAATTAGGTGCTGCTGGCCAACAACTTCAGTTCAGTACTTTTGGGCGCATTTTTCGGCAAGTGGAATTCTTTGCGACATATTCATTATAAAAGAATTATATCATTTTTAGATTTTTCGGCAAAGTTCTTGCGATTTTTAGAATATTCGTGTATAATCTGGATGTGTGGCTCTTTAGCTCAGTTGGTAGAGCAGAGGCCTGAAAAGAGCCTTGTGTCCCCAGTTCAAGTCTGGGAGGAGCCAGAAAGCGACTTACTTAGGTAGGTCGTTTTCTTTTGTTTTGAAAAATCTAAAGCTGGTATAATCTAAGTTATGAAAATTAATACGAAACCACTTCCCGGAATGATGGAGCTTTTTGCCTGAAGAGCAGATTGAATTTGATCGAATTTTTAGGGTGTGATAAAAATATCATGAAAGATTTGGTTTTGTATCAATAGATACTCCAGTTATTGAGCGCGCGGAAACTCTACTTGCAAGCTGGAGGCGAGACAGAAAAAGCAGATTTACCGCTTTAAAAAAGGTGATAACGATTTGAGTCTTCGCTTTGATTTAACGGTTCCCAACCGCTAGATTTGTTGCGGAAAAATTTTTGGTCAACTGCAGTTTCCTTTTAAACGTTCATGCAGATTGGCAAAGTTTATCGAGGCGAGAGAGCTCAAAGAGGTAGATTTCGTGAATTTTATCAGTGTGATATTGATGTGATCGGTCGCGGTGAATTAAGCTTAAAAATATGATGCGGAAGTTATCGCGGTTATTTATGAGATTTTTCGCGAATTAAATTTTGGTGAGTTTATAATAAAAGATTTCAAATCGAAATTTGGCGACTGGTTTATTGAAGAGTTTGAATCTAGAAGGAAAGAGCGCCTGAAATTCTTGGGCTAATTGATAGCGCTGAAAAATTTCTAATGAAAATTCGACAGGCGACTTTTGTCTTTTTGATATTGGTGATTCTGCACAGAAAATTAAGCAATTTATTGAAATTTCTGGTGATAATTCAGATATTTTTTAAACAGTTAGAATTAATCTCTGATGGGTTATCTGATAATAATCAATTCAATAAAAGTATTTCTGAATTAAAAAGAAGTTGTTGCGATTCTTAAATTAATGGGTGTAGAGGAAATTCTTTAAGATTGACACCCTAATTATTAGGGGTCTTGATTATTATACTGGTACTATTTTTGAAACAAACTTACTAGACTATAAAGAAATTGGATCGGTATCTAGTGGTGGACGCTATGATAACTTAAGTGAGTATTATTCAAAAGAAAAATTACCTGGGGTTGGTGCTTCAATTGGCTTGACGAGACTATTTTTGGTGTTTGCGAGATCTTGGTCTACTGAATTTTTCGAGCAAGACATCAGCTGAATTCTTGATAATACCATTCAGCGACAATGAGCTATTTAAGGCTTTTGAGATCGCTAAACAACTTCGACGATAAAGGGGCGGATGTCGAGGTTTTACTAGAGAAATGAAAATTGCTAAAGCTCTCAAGTTTGCTGATAAACGTGGCGTTAAATTCGCTCTGGTGCTAGGGAGAGCGAGAAATAGAACAAAACCGGTTTGAATTTAAAAATATGGCAACTGGTGAAAAATTGATCTAGTAGAGTTCCTGAAATAATTTATGTTTATTTCTTTGTCTATTTATGCTATAATTTTTATGGCACCTTGGCGGAGTGGTTACGCAGAGGTCTGCAAAACCTTTTACACCAGTTCAATTCCGGTAGGTGCCTCCAAAATTATTTAAAGAAAGGTAATATGGAAGAAAATAAAATCCAAAAAGTAGAACGAGTTGTAGAAATCCGAAAAGGTGAGAATAATCAGACGGTAGTTTCTTCTCAGCCATCTATTATGCAATTACAGACCCGATCAAAAAGAAATATAGCCAAACCGTTCAAGTAGTGAGAAGCGTTTGTGTTTGGATTGTAATTTTTGATGACTGCTTTGATGGCGATGGTTGCGTTGATTGCAATGTGGGCTAACTTAGATGGAGAGATTGTTGCTAAAACTTTCGGCACTATGTTTATTGTTGGCTTTGCTGCTGGAGTTATTATGCTTGTCGCCCCAGCGCTCGATAAGACTGAGCAATAATAATTATAATTAGAGCGCGCCTTGATTTTTGTGGTTAAGGCGCAGTATAATAAAAATATGCGAGTGGCGGAATTGGTAGACGCGAGGACTTAAAATCCCTTGACCTAAAAAGTCGTGCAGGGTTCGATTCCCGCCTTGCGCATAATAAATTTAAGGAGATAAAAATAAGATGGAATTAATAATTGCTGTTATAGTTATCGTGCTTTTTGATTGGACTGTTTGTCTGGGCTCAATATAACGGTCTTGTCAAATTAAATGAGACGCGTGGAGAGAAGCTTGGAGCGATATTGCTATTCAACTAAATATCGTGCGGATTTGATTCCGAATGTTGTTTCTACAGTAAAAGGATATGCAGCTCACGAAGAAAAGGTATTTGCTGAAGTTTCAGAGGCTCGATCAAAGCTAATGGGCGCCGGTAGCGATGTTAAGAGCTGCTGCAAAGCTGAGGGTGAGCTTTCGAGTGCGTCTAAGTCGTTTGATGGCTATTTCTGAGAGTTATCCAGATTTGAAAGCTAATGCAGGCTTTATTCAGTTACAAAATCAACTTCGGAAATTGAAGATAAGATTCAAGGCGCCGCCGATTTCTATAATGCTGGGGTTTCGTGATTTGAATATTAAAATCAAAGTCTTTCCCAACAAATATTTTTGCTAAGACTCGGTTTTAACGCTCGTGAATTCTTTGAAGTAGAAGACCGAGCTAGCGTTGAAAAAGCTCCAGAAGTAAGTTTTTAAGGTTAATTCTTAGAATGTATAGTTCAATCGCCAAAAATAAACGCAATACGGTTGTAATTTTTACGGCATTTGTTGCAATTATTTCGGCGATTGGCTTTTTATCTCAGTTTTTATCATAACTCTTCAATTTTTTTGGTGGACTGGGGCGTTAGCTTACGCTGGAATAGATTATCTTTTGGCAGCAAAAATTGCGTTATCGATGGCTGGTGCGAGGGAAGTTTCTGAGCAGCAATCACCTGAATTTTTATGCAGCAGTTGATTCGTTATCAATAACGGCAGGTATTCCTATGCCGAGATTATTTGTTATTAATGACCTCTCCGAACGCTTTTGCGGCAGGAAATTCACCTAAAATTCAGTTGTCTGTGTTACCACGGGTTTGTTGGAGCTTATGGATAAATCTGAACTCGAAGCTGTTATAGCGCATGAGATTTCGCATATAAAGAATTATGATATTCGAGTATCTATGGCTGCTGTTGCGCTAACAGCTGCGATTGGCTTTTTGGCGGACATTGCTTGGCGATTATTTTTGGAATGACGATAAAGATTCTAAAAACCCTATAGAGATAATCATTGGACTGATTTTAGTGCTAATCTCACCACTTTTAGCTGCAATTATTCAGTTAGCTATTTCCCGGGAACGAGAATATTTAGCTGATGCTTCTGGGGAGTGATGTTAACAAGACATCCTGACGGAATGATCTCAGCGCTTGAAAAAAATTAAAGCAAATTCTATTCCTCTCAAAAACAATCTTCGATAACTGCCAGTTTATATTTCTAATCCACTTAAAAAAGGGCGTGATGAATAATCTATTTTCAACACATCCTCCACTAGATAGGCGGATTCAGCGATTAAAAGATAATAGTAGGAAATTTTAGGCTATGGCTAAGAAAAAATATAGCTCAGATGAAGAGCCAGTTTCGGCGTTGTATTTTTACTGGATTTCATTTTAGAATTTGGCTTCGTAAAAATTTAGTTAGGCGCTTTTGGAGAATTTCGCAGTCGTCGCTTTCATCGTAGCTTTCGTTTAACTCGTAAACGAGATTATCAGCGACCTCTTAAAATTGCGGGTTACTGGAGTTTTACTAAGGCTGTTTTTCATACTATTTCAGAAAACAAGAAATCTTTTCTGTTGTTGACGGTGGTGATAGCTGTAGCTAATTTTTATTTTTGGTGGGTTTACTTGATCAGGATTTTTAAATAGCTTAAAGGATATAGCAAATGCTACTAATGGTGGACTACTTAGCGGTGGATGGGGATTGAATTGGGCAAAAGCAAGTCTTGTAGTTCTTTCGACATTTTTCGACCCGGAGGATTGGTGCGTTCACCGAACGAGGCTCAACAAACGACAATGTTTCTAATAGTTATGTTTGCTTGGCTGGCAGTTGTTCAGCTTTGTCGTAATATTTTTCTGGAAAAAGAAGATTAGCGTTCGTGAAGCACTTTATACTTGCGGAATGCCGATAATACCTATGTCCGTGATAATAGCTTTGGTAATTTTTAATTCAAGCTATTCCAGCATTCTTGAGTGTAATTATTTACGGATCGGCGACTGCCACTAAATTTGCCTCGCAGGGCGTGGAGCAGATGATGTTTTTTGCAGCTATTGCGCTATTGGTTTCTTTGTCTGTATTTTTGGATTATCGGGTCGGTTTTGCTCTAATTATAGTAACTATCCTGGCACTTATCCACTTCAGGCTTTAAAAATATCTGGTGATATGGTGGTTCAGCGACGCCTAGCTATTCTTTTTCGTGTTTTATGGTGTGTGTTTATTTTAGCGGTTATTTGGTTTGCTATTTTAATCCCTTTGGTTCTTCTATCTAATTGGTTGAGCTCAATTACAAGCTTTTTACCGGTTTACCAATTGTTCAGAGCTGCAATGGTACTATTGACAAGTTTTTCTCTAGTCTTTTGCATGGCCGTTTATCTTTATTCACTTTACAGGGAAAATCATTGACTATGACCAAACAAAATTAACTCTCGATATCTTGATTTAATAAAGTTATTAAATAAATATTCTTTTTGAATATCATTCGTTAGATGAAACCTAGTGTGTCGGATGCGGTTTACGATTCGCTTTTTGCAGAATTAAAAAAAATCGAAGCCAAAAATCCAAATATTATTTCGCCTAATTCACCAACTCAACGTGTTGGGAGTGCTGTAAGGGGCGGTTTTCAAAAAGTAAAACATACTAGTCGAATACTAAGCCTGAACGACGTTTTTCGGAGATAGAAGTTGAAGAGTGGTTTACTCAATTAAAAACGTCAAGCCAGGATTACAGGAAGATGTGATATTAAAATGGATGGACTTGCTTGCTCAATTATATACGAGGATGGCGAATTTGTTCGTGCGGTTACACGGGGTGATTCATTTGTTGGTGAAGATGTCTCAAGTAATGTTCGGACAATTAAAAATGTGCCGATGTTTCTGGAGCGTGGTCCTGATTTTTGCGTCATGGCAGGACAGAGATTCGTGGCGAGATTGTGATTTTTGAAGATGATTTTTGATAGGCTAAATAAGATTCAGCGAGAAAATGATAAATCCGAATTTGCTAATCCACAGAATTTAGCGGCTGGAACTATTCGCCAGCGATCCAGTCAAAGTATTGCCGCATCGCGACCACTCAATTTTCGGGCATATGATTTAATTCGTGAAGATCAGGATGAGATTCAACAACGAATTTGCTTACGAAGCTATATCTAAGGTTGGTATCGAGTGTAATTCTCAGGCTTGCAGGGCTTAATTCTATAGAAGAGGTGCTTAAGTTTATTAATAACTGGAGTGAGGATCGGAAAGATTTGCCGTTTAACACTGATGGGTTAGTGGTTAAGATAAATAATCGTAAAGATTTTTTCGATCTTGGAGTAGTTGGGAAACAGCCCCGTGCGGCGATTGCTTTTAAATACTCTCCTGAAGAGGCTACTGCGGTCGTAAAAGATATCGTGATCTCTATTGGTCGAACCGGCGCGGCGACTCCGGTAGCTGTTTTTGCGCCAGTTCAGGTTGCTGGAACGACTGTCCAGCACGCGAGCCTCATAACGCTGATGAAATTGATCGGCTGGACGTTAGGATTGGAGATACTGGTTATTTTTAAAAGCAGGAGATATCATCGAAAATTAATCGTGTTTTAAAAAGAGCTTCGAACTAATAAACTGCCTAAATTTAATTTTTGAACAGGAACTTGCTGACAATACCCTGAGGTTGAGTTTGAACGGCCTACTGGTGAAGTGGTGTATCAGGGTTAAGGGGTTAACTCTAATATAATTTTAAAGAAAATCAGTTGCTTTCTATGCTTCAAAGGCAGGGCTCGATATCGAAAACTTGGGTGATGTTGACTTTATTGGTTGAAAAGGGCTTAATTCAGGATTTAGCTGATATTTATAATTTGAAGAAAGAAGATTTGTTAAATCTTTGAGCGTTTTGCGGAACTTTCGGTGAATAATCTTTTGCGCGCGATTGATAATTCTAAAAATCCAGAACTTGATAAATTTATTGCAGCGCTGGAATTAGGCATGTTGGTGGTGAGACCGCTAAACTTTTAGCGAGAAATTTGGTAATTTTGATAGTTTACGACGTGCTGAGTTGGAGGAACTGCTTGAAATTGATGGAATTGGCCAAAAGGTCATGAAAGTATTTTAGCTTATTTTTCAGACGATGATGATCTGTTGGTATTGGAAAAATGTTTAGTTATGGGGTAAAGGTTAAAGATTTCTCGAAAATTGAAGGCGTTTTGAATGGTAAGAATTTTGTAATTACTGGTGTGTTAAATAGCATGTCGCGTGAACAAGCGGCAGAGATTGAAAAGCTTGGCGGAAAGAATTTCACAATTTCGAAAACAACTGATTTTTTGATTATTGGCGAAAAAGTTGGAGCGACAAAAGATTTTAAGCTGAAAAGTTAGGGGTGAAAAATTTTAAATGAAGATGTGAAAATAATAAATGAAGGCTAGAATTGTTGTGACTTGTATTTTAAAGTATATTTAACTAATGAAAATAAAGCATATCGTGGAAAGCTTATTACTTAGATCTCTATTTTGATTTTCCTAGCTGTATAATTTAAAAGATAGTATGAAAAGATATAATCCGATTGAAATTGAAGAAAAGTGGCAAAGAAAATGGGGACGAGTCAAAGCTTTATGAAGAGTGAAGGCAGATTCTTCGAGACAAAAATGTATATCTCGAGGAATGTTTCCGTATCCAAGTGGGGCAGGGCTTCACACTGGGCATGCAAGGAGCTACACTATTGTTGATTCGATTGCGCGTTTTTATCGCCAACAGGTAAAAATGTCTTTAAACCCGATTGGCTACGGGATACTTTTGGCTTTGCCAGCAGAAAAATATGCAATTAAAACTGGGATTTCTCGCAAGAAAGCTACAAAAACAAATATTGCAAATTTCACAGTTCAAAGCGACTTGGGAATTTCAATCGATTGGTCGCGAGAAATTAATACTTCAAACCCAGAATATTACAAAATGGACACAGTGGATTTTTCGTAGAGCTCTATAAAAGAGGTCTAGCTTATCGAAAAAGAAAGCTATCAGTGGTGGTGTGATAATGATAAAAACAGTTCTCGCAAATGAACAGGTTGAAAATGGCCGATGCTGGCGTTGTGGTGAGAAGTTTCGAAAAAACAAATGACTCAGTGGTTCTTTAAAATTACTGCATATGCTGACGAACTTTTTGGCTGATATTGATAATCTTGATTGGCCTGATCAAAACGATGCAACGAAACTGGATTGGTAAATCTGAAAGGTGCTGAGGTAGAATTTAAGATTGCTGATGGTGATGAGCTAAAGGCGAAAAAAATTAAAGTTTTTACAACTCGACCAGATACAATTTTCGGTGTGACATTTTAACTATTGCGCCAGAACATGAATTGCTCGAAAAACTTTCTACCGATTTAACTAGAAAAAGGTTGAAGAATATAAGAGAGTCACTTAAAAAAATCTGAAATTGAGCGCCAAGAAGAATAAAGAAAAGACAGGAATCTTCACTGGAGCTATGCAATAAATCCAGCAAATAGTGAAAAATCCCAATTTGGGTGAGTGATTACGTGCTTGGCAGGTTATAGCGAAGGAGCTGTTATGGCGGTTCCTGCTCATGATGAGCGAGATTTTGAATTCTAAAAATTTGGTTAGATATTATAAAAAGTTGTTGAGAAGCCTGAGGACATGGCGGATGATGATTCTTGCTATCATGGAGAAGGACTGTAGTTAACTCTGGTGAGTTTAATGGTCAAAAATCAGAGGATGTTCGTGAACAGATTTTTGAGCTGGCTTGAAGAATCTGGGTTAGTTATTCGAAAACTACATATAAAAATGCGAGATTGGCTGATCTCTCGCCAGCGCTATTGGGGCTGTCCGATTCAATGCTTATGCAGTAAAAATGGGAAAAGAACATTTGATCCCGAGGATCAATTGCCTGTGATGCTTCCAACTTTGAGTGATTTTAAACCTGATGATTCTGGAAAAGTCGGCCCTTGCTAAGGTAGAGAATTTAGTACAGTTGAAATTAACGGCGATGACTCGTGAAACTGATACGATGGATGGTTACGCCTGCTCAAGCTGGTATCTTTTGCGATATGCTGATCCTCAGAAAATTCTAAACAAAGCTTGGGATCCTGAGCTTGTAAATTACTGGGCGCCAGTTGATTATTATGTTGGTGGTGACCACGCAGTTGCGCATTTGCTATATATTCGTTTTTGGACTCATGTTTTTAGAGATTTAGATAACCAATTTTGCCGAACCAGTTAAAAACTCCTTTATCACGGATATATTAATGCTGAAGATGGTTCGAAAATGGAGTAAATCAAAGGGGAATACTATTGATCCACTTGAAGTCATCGACCAAGGATATGGTGCAGATTCACTTCGAACTTACGAAATGTTTATTGCCCCATATGAAGTTGATGCTTCTTGGGATTCACGAGGGTATAGCTGGAGTTTATCGTTTTCTGAATCGTGTTTTGGGTTTTAGTTCAAGAATTTATTGAATCTGAAAAATCTGCTGAAAATCTTTCAATTTTTCTGAAGTCCAAAAATCCAGCATAAAACCATCAAGAAAGTTACTGAAGACTTTTTCATCACGAGAGCCTGAAATACGGCAGTTGCTGCTCTGATGGAATTTGTAAATGAGCTTTATAAATTAAACTTGAAGGTTTTTCGAACGATTGGCGATTTGTTCTAGAAGATTTGCTTAAAATGCTCGTTCCATTCGCTCCGCATATTTCAAGCGAACTCTGGCAGCAGCTTGGAAATGATGACTTTTATCGAAAAAATCTGGCTGGTCAAAAATGGAATGAAGAGCTTTTTGAAGACCGATGAAATTTCAGATTATTGTGCAGGTTAATGGAAAAATTACGTGGAAAAATTAAAGTTTCGCCTAGTGCTTCTGAAGATCAAATACTGATCTGAGCTAAGTCTGAAGAGAATGTTGTCAAACATTTGGTTGGAAAAGCAGATTGTGAAAGAAATTTTTGTGCCCAATAAAATTATAAACTTAGTTGTTAAATAAATTAAATAACTGCGTTCCGTTAAGGACGCAGTTATTGTAATTATTTTTTTATCATTAGGGTGTGAAGTCGCGTGGAAGCCTCAACTGCAACCCAGCCGTCTTCATCTATTTTTTGGTTAGTAAAGGATTCAACTCCCTTGGCTGTATTTCTTACGTTTTCAACTCGAGTAATAAACATCTTATCGTCCCTATCGTAATATACATCGCCCGATAGATTGTATTCAAACATCAATTTTGTGAGTTCCTACTGAAGAATGAAGATTCTTGCCCAGTTCACTTCACCGTATCTCCGGCGTGAGATTTATTTGTTGTGCGTATAGTGCTTCCTTCTTCAACTTTTCAAGACTCCGCCAGTTGCTTGAGACCTTTTTCTATGGTTGGGATCGTCAAAATCAATATGCGTCTGATCGAGATCTTTTTACTAGTACCTTCAAGGACTTCATTTACAGGGCTGACTGTTAAATTGTTAGTCGCTCGCGCAATTGGTGCGATTTTATTTCTTTAGCTATTTAGTGCTCCACCTGTTATTGTAACTCCGATTGCTGCTAATTTTACTATTTTTGAGTGTAGCTTTTTACGAGATGGTTTCTTTCTTGAATATCTGTATAGACTATCTAATTTTGTCTGATGCTCAAAATTATCTCTCGGATGATCAAATCTTGAGCTTGATTATTGGGATCTTAAATCTGAAAGTAAATTGAGGGACTCGTAGTCTAGGGGTTTGGCTGGTTGACGTAACCTGGAGCCCTACCATATTTATTATTCATATTTCTCTTTTTCTTTTTAATTTTGTTATTTATATTTTATATTTCTAGCATAAAATAATTATTATGTCAATAGTTTAAATACTGCTTGATTTATCTTGAAAAATCCTGTATAATTACTTTAAGGCAATAATAACCTAAAGGAGAACTTTAATGGCATTTTCAGTAAAAAAGCAGAGTAGCCCTCGAAAAACTGGATTACGACGCAGTCACTTGCACTTGATTTAGCTCGACGAGTAAATAGAAGTCACCAGTAAAAGTTTATACAACTAAAAAACAATCTGGTAAAGCTTTTGAACAAGCAACTCGAAGAAAATAAAACGCTTGCAGCTTAGTTTGCTGGCGTTTTATTTTTGTTTGACAAATAATAATTTTATATAATAAAAGGAAAGAACCTTACGCAAAATGGCATCAAATAGACACTTAGGACGAGATCGTCGTCCTTCAAACACTCTACGAATACACGAATTTCGCTCACAGTCAGAAGACAAAAACGTGGATTTAGCGGATATTATCGCTCGGAAACATGGAGCGTTACGAAGACACTATTGGCGATAAAGCAATTCGTTCAGGATTTGTTAAATGGGATCGTTGAAAGACAGGTTAACTAGATACTAAGTTGCAACCAATGGCGCTAGAATGGCCAATTTCACAAATCTCTCGAATTGATCGAAATGATGCTCAGAATGGGTCTTTTTGAACTTCTTTATATGCAAGAAACTGTTCCGCCAAAAGTTGCTATCAATGAAGCGGTTGAGCTTGCAAAAGCGTTTGGTTCCGATAATTCAAGTAAGTTTATCAACGGTGTTTTAGGCACGGCATTTAAACTGTTTGTAGAGGAACAAAATGGCGAACAAGAAGGTTGAAAATTTTTAAAAATATTTTAATCGTAATAGAAGGGTCTCAATTCAAGAGTTGTTCGTGAACCTACGGCTGGTGGTGTAATTTTTCGGCGCAATCAAAAACGAAATTGAAATTTTGCTCATTCAGGATTCCAAAGATCGCTGGACAATCCGAAAAGGCCATATTGAAGAAGGTGGAGACTGCCCAAGAGACTGCTCGCCGTGAGGTGGTGAAGAGGCTGGATTGAAACAGGTTGAGATTCTTGGTTGGCTGGGTAAAATTAATTTTCGCTATCGGCGAATAGATAAATTAGTCTTGATGACAACTCAGGTTTATTTGGTTTGAGGCTTTGGGGCGATACTAATGCAATTCAAAAAGAAGACTGGATGAACGGCATTAAATGGTTTAGTTTTGCTGAAGCTTTGGACTGATTGAATATGAAGATATTGGAAAATTAATTTTTGCTAGCGATGAAAAATTAGACAGAGAAATTATAGTGAGTGGAATTTTTGCTAACACCTTATCATGACTGGGCGAAAAGAAAGCTTGGCTATGATTTTAATGATATACAGCTTTTAGTGACAGCTTTGACGCATCGAAGTTATTTGAACGAGCATAAAAAATCAGCAAGCGAGCACAATGAGACGATTAGAATTTTTGAGGCGAGCATGTACTGGAAAGCTTGTTACGACAGATTTTTATTTTTCTAATTATCGCGAACCGGAGGGATTCTTACTGCTTGGCGTTCGGCATTGGTTCGGACTGAGGTATTGGTGCGGCTGGTGAGCGTCTTGGCTACGAAAACTGAAATTCGGATGTCACGCGGCGAAAAACATGGCTCGGCGCGCCCGTCAACAGATTTTGGCAAATGCATTTGAAGCTACCACTGGCGCAATTTATCTTGATAGAGGCTATGAAGCTGCTAAAAATACATAACTGACAATATTTTATCAACTGCTCAGATTTTAGAGGATGAATCTTGGCGTGATCCTAAAAAGTTATCTGCAGGAGATTTCACAAGCGCGCGATGGTTTCACGCCAGTTTATCGAGTGTTGAATGAGAGATGGTCCAGATCATGAAAAAGATCTTTTTACTTTGGGTGTTTTTGTGGGTGAGAAGAAAATGGGTGAAGGTGAAGGACCGAGCAAGCAAATAGCACAACAGAAGCCGCCCGCCAAGCTATTCGTAAGTATAAAACCAAAAAATAAAAAGAGCGCTAGTCGCGCCCGAAAATGATTATTACCTCAAACCTATCGCCGTTCTGATTTATGGTGATAGATTTGAAAGCTTTTTGATTCTATCATCCTTTTTGATGGCTTCCAAGCGATTTTTAATTTCTTCCGCTTGGTTTTTCGTTTTCGTTGGAATTCTAGAAATATTTCCATCGATATTTCGAATGATTTGTAGTTTTTAGCTCAGACCTTTTCGTCTGTCTTCAAAAAGCTTAGTTATTGGTCTTGGACAGCAAAACCAAATGCACTAAAGCAGTAATAACGACTAATACGATCATGATATATTCATCGCCATATCTCTGCCAATTAAGCTTGATTTCTGCCCATTTTCTCTCTATTCATCCTCCTAAAGTACTAAGATAAATAAATTATAATAAAAATTCTCTATGAGTCAAATAATTAATTGCTTGCTATCTAAATCTGATAAAAATAAAAAGCTATAAAATTTAATAAGGGAAACAAGAATGCTAGCAATCAGATTACAGCGAATTGGTCGCAAAAGCTTATCCTGTTTATCGCGTGGCGGTTCAGGAAGCGCATCGACATCCGTCGAGTGGGCGCGTGGTTAGCTATGTTGGTTCATATAACCCGCATACAAAAAGAAGCCAAAATTGAAAAAGAATTGACTGAAAAATATCTTTATAACGGCGCTCAGCCAACTCCACGAGTTGTAAAACTTTTGGAAGAGGCGGAATTGAAATGCCAAAATGGGTCACCTGCGCAAAAACTCAGTGCAATCGACGCGAAAAGCTTCGCCGTAACCAACCAAAAGAAGAAGTTGCTGAAGAAGCTTAAATACTAAAAATCACTTTTTCATTTCGAAAGGTGATTTTTATAGTAAAAAGAAAAAGCTAGCAAATATTTGCTAGCCTATTTGTTGGGACGATCAATTTTGATGACGGTTTTTACCGCTATCGCCATCTTTAGACGTCTTATAACTAATACTTTAAGTCTTCTAGGACATCTACATACTGATAGATCTTTGTTATCTACCGAAAAATCATCTCCTTTTAATGATTTCTTCTTTTGTCTCATTTTTTAGGCTTCATATTAATATAGTGATATAAAGCCGAGGAAATCAGAAGATGTAATAGCACAGAATCTAGACATCCTCCAATGTCCCTATTACTGTTGTTATCTTTAGCATAAGAACCTCCAAAATAAACTATAGATCTGGCTTTTCCGAAATGAGTTATTCTGAGAAAGAAATAATTATTTTCTTTTCTCCATAATTTTTGTATTTATGTTCCAGTTCTAATCTTTCAGCAGCTTCTATATAGCTGAGACTGCTGTTTTCAATTATAATTTCCTTTTTCCACCCGTTGATCTTCCTAATAGAGAACACTACAACAATGTCGAAAAAGAGCTGATAGTTAATATGCAGCCTCCGAAGCCGCTATCTTTGTTTGGTGTGACATAAAATGTACCTCCAAAAATAGAATATATAAAATAATAACACTTTTTAATTTATCTTGTCAATCATTTGCTAAAAGCGTTAGGTTTTGTTAAAATATTAAAAAGCATAAACGAAACGAGGGCGGTGGGAAGCTATTTTGATAAAATAAATAAAAAGCTACAAAAGGCAAAATATTGAAGACGTTGCGGAGTTTTATTCGGCGATTGATCGTGAAAATTTAACCAAAAACTTTCACCTGAGCGACCTTATGTTTATTTTACGATGGAAGTTTATGATAAAAGCAATGGCATCAAAAGGTGGCGGCAGCTTGGGGTGCTTGCTGCGGATACTCGGCGAGTGGCTGAAACACTGGAGATACCTTTTTGTCTGTGTAACGCCGTTTTATCGCAAGGAAATTAAGCAGTCGATTGAAAATCTTGACCAGAAAGAAGAATTCGTTTCTGTCTCGCCCGAGGATTATGGGTTCGAATATCTTGATGACGTGGAGATTTATACTGAAAATATGCCGCCAGCTCGATTGAATATTTTTCAGAAAATTCTTGGTACGACACGATTTTTGACGATGGGCGAGAGTAACTTTGGTGAGCTTTATGCTGGTGACGGCTCGAGGATCATAGACTTTATCAAGAAGTTGCGCTTGGTTTTTGGCGGTTATAACGCTTTGAAAATGATCGGGCTAAAACCATCAGTAATTCAATTAAACGAAACTGCAACGATTTTTGCGGCGGCAGCACGCCTTGATGAATTGGTTCGCAATGGAATGAACCTTTATGAGGCGATTGTTTATGTTCGTAAAACACGCTATACAGAATCATACTTTAGTTCAGGCTGCGGAAAGTGAATTTTCTTTTGATCAGTTTGAAAGAATTGTTCTGCGAAATATCCAATCTTCGGCGCTGAAAACTTGGATTTCAGGACTTTTTCGTGACGGAAGATTGAAGCTTTCGACGCACGATTGAACTTGCCGAGGCTAAAAACGGTGTGAGTCGACTCCATGCACATGTTGCTGACTATAAAAATATTAATGGCGATAAGGTTAAATTCTAAGGCTGTTACAAATGGAATAGATTTAAAGACTTGGGTTTTTGCTAGAAATTTTGCGTAGTTTTGAACAGAAAGAAATTATTGACAATTTGGTTTGCCAGCAGAAAAATATAAAGCGAATATTTTTGAAAAATTTCAGCGGCAGAGATTCGTGAACTACGTAAACTCGGCCGAGCTAAACTCAATGAGATCTTAAAAACGCGTAAAGATCAATACGGGCGCGTGGTTCAAATTCCAGAAGATGCAATATTATTTGATTTTCAAGCGGCGGTTTGTTGATTATAAGCGACCATGGATGCCGTTTGAAGATGTATCTAAATTAAAGAGAATTCTTCAAGAATCTGGAGCGCATTATATTTTGGCTGGAAAAGGTTCATCAGGGCGATACCCGAATGCGTGCAACATTAAATGCTGTGCTTTCAAAAATTGATTCTGATGATTTTTGCGTGAGCGAATTCATTTTATTCAAGATTATGATGAACAGCTTGGGCTTTGCGTTGGCGGTGAGGTTCTGATGTGGCTATAAATGTACCGATTGTTGGCTTGAAGCTTGCGGAACCTCCTTTATGAAAGATCTAGCTAATTTGAAGCTTTTAATTTCGACAGCAGACGGTGGTGTAGCGGACATTTCGCCTACGCCTTGCCTGGAAGTTTCTGAGTTAATTACGAGCAGGAGGTTTTGGCACTTTATGTTCAGATGTGGCGAGCTATTAGAATTTTGAAGGATGATGCATTATTGGAAAAAGCAGATTCAGCACCAGTTGAGAGCATATCTACCAGTAGTGAGTGAGTGCCCGCATGATGAAGGACTATCTTGATTTGGTTTTTGAAAGTAGAATTATATAAAATAAACCTCTAGGTTTATTTTATTGCTCATAAAAAGCTTCCTGTACTGTATTTTTACCGCTTAGAATGTCATATTCGAGTCATCTCATAGTCTTTTAGCTCTTGCGTGTCTTGCGAACTAATGGTTAGGGCAGGATTTTTTTCTTGGGAATTTTTCTAGTAGAAGTTGCTGAATGGAGAAGTCTAGCGCCAATTTGGTCAAAGATTTTTAACTTGGAGATAGTTCAAAGCTAATTTGGTTGAGCTTTCTTTTTGTCTGTATTGAAATTGCTATAGATGAAAAGTGGGGTGCTTTTGGGCATCGGCTTTTGATTGGAGTTTAGTAGTGCGCTAGCAATTCCTGGCCAGTGGTCACCCAAAATACAACAATAGTTTTCGTTTAGCGTTTGAAGCTTTTTGATAAATTCTTTTAAAGTGCAGTGTCTGATTTATTAATTCCTTGAATGTAAGTTTCCCAACTTTTAGCCTCCGAATCACTGCCAGCAATATTTTTAACAGGGAAATCATTTGAAGAATAAGTTCCGCTATCGTAAGGCATATGATTTTGCATAGTTACTAAGTGAACGAAATCTTTATTTTTAGTAGCTTTTTAGTTCGTCTAAAACTTGATCGAAAAGCGACTTCGTCAGATATGTATTTGGAATTGTCAATTTTAGAGGTATTTTTAAATTTAGAAATATCTACGAATTTTTAAAACCTAAATTTGGATAAACCACGTTTCTTTTTATACATTGTGCCGTTGTAAGGATGAATCGCAGTGGTTGAGTATCCGTTTTTAGTAAGTGTTTTAGCTAATGAAGGTGCTTGTGGATTACTAGGTAACAATGTAGTATAAGGCACTGAATTTAGGAAGTAGTTCGATAGTCCGGTGACGGCTTCGAACTCAACAGTAGCACTGCCGCCGTATTCGGCAGTAGCAGTGCGCCCAGATGTGTATGAGGATTTCTTAGTGTAAGGAATCGATCGCGCTTGCCATAGTCATAGAAATTTTTTAATCTTGACAGGATCGACAAAGCTCTCGCTCATAATGAAGATAATATTTGGACTATCAGTTGAAAGTTTTTCATGATTAGCGTTTTCGGTGCTGGCGATTTTTGAATATTTATCAACGATTTTTGATTGCTTCTTTAGAATAGCCATCTGGTTTTTGGGGCGCAGAATTTTGAAAGGCAGAAATTATACTAACTATATATCCGTTAGAATCGTAATTGTATTTTGCGTTTGCAAAGTCAATATTTGAGTTTAGCTCAATCAACCTTAACGAAAGTCCTTGCTGTAGAGCTGTCTGGAGTGAGCAGTATTGAAAGCTAGAAGAGCTCCACTAGCCCCTACGATTATGATTTGTGCTAGTGATATATTTTTAGGAAAAATTATATTGGGGTATGATATTCTTATTTTAACCAAAAACTGACAATGAGGATTGTGATTATTAGTAGGATTGTAAGCGTTAAATTGCCCCAGTTCACCAAGTCTTTTTAGAGTTCCCGCTTTAGAACTCATAGTTAGATCTTCAGGCAAAAACGGCACATTGCGCGAGCGGATTTTTCATCATTGATAAACATACATCGAAATTACGAATAGAAAATCCTCGATAGACCAAGCGGTACTACCTGCTATCCCAAAAATAAAATAGCGACGATACTCATAATTAACACACTATAACCGTATATTTCTGGATGCTCCATGATGAAAGTGAAAGCACTATTCCCAACCAAATTGTATGCCAAAGACATAAAAACGCTCAGCCAGCCAGCTATAAGTATTGCGGAGATTTTTATGATGAATGCTAGATTTTTCTGGTTAGAACGTTTACCTAAGAATTTCGCTGTTTGGGAAATTTTTTGAGCTGAATATTCGCCAAAACCTTTTTAGGAAGTTGTTTTGGCGTTTTAGATACTTTTTAGTTTTATTTTTAACAGATTGAATTTATTGCAAATAATTCTTTTCATACTTTTATTTTACCATTTTTCGGTTTTAAGCCAAATTTAAGCACAGAGCGGTTTATAATTAAAATGTGATTCGAAATAGAAAGTCGAATCCAAAGGAGGAAGATGAAAATTTATCTAAGTAAACAAGGTTTTAAAGATTTGAAAAAGAAAATCGCCAAAGCTAGAGCATGAGCAAAAATGCTAGAACTTGAATTGCGTGATGGCGATGTTAAAGGAAGACTTTATTGCGTCAAAATGATATTTTTGTGCGAATTGATGCTACACGTAGAGAGCTAAATGATAAGAGACTCCAGCTGCATAACGCTGAGATTTTACCGAAGAAAAATCAGCGAGTTCGCACTCGAGTGACGATTGGGTCGTTTGTAGAGCTGGTCAATCGAGCTACGGGCAAGATTATGAAATTCCAATTAGTTGATAGTGTTGAAGCTAATCCGCTTGCGGGAAAAATTTCAGCGGATTCGCCTCTCGGTAAGGTGCTAATGGGCGCGAAAAATTAAACAAGAAGTTAGCTGGATAGCTGGCCTAAAAACGATGAGCGCCTCAGTTGGTGCGAATTTCTAATATTCAAAATAGATAATCTAAAAACAGCTCGCGAGTGTGGGCTGTTTTTATAGGCTTTTATGGATATTTTTAACTATGATAAAATAGGAATTTATGGAAATAATCTCATTAATCGCAATTATTTTGTTGGTGGCGCTAGTACTCTGGGCAAAATTCAAAAATTCAAAAATCGCTAATTCGCGTGATCGGGAAATAGCAACAAATTTAATTAAAACAGATTTAGTTGAACTGAATAAAAGCTTAAATCAACTACGTGAAAATTTTGGTCAAAATTTAACAAGCTTTTAATGAAAAGTCAGCGAAAAGCTTGAGCGAAATAATTTTCAATTGCAAAATTCAATGAGTAAAGCAGTTGGCTAAGAAAGTTCGAAAATTGTCGAGGAGGTTTCGAAACGTTTGACTAAGCTTGACGAAACCAATAATCGCGTTATAACGGTGGCAGATGAACTTAAAACACTTCAAAAATGTTCTTCAAAATCCCTAAACAGCGAGGTGTGTTTAGGAGTTCTATCTAGGACAAGTTCTGGAGAATATTCTCCCGCCTAATGCTTTTCAATTGCAGTATAAGTTTAGAAATGGTGAAGCGGTTGATGCGGCTATTTTTGGAAAAAGGAAGATTTTGCCCGTTGATAGTAAATTTAGTTTAGAGAACTATAATCGAATGATTGAATCGCAGGGTGAAGAGCGAAAACAGCTGGTGAAGAAAGTCCAGCAGGATTTGAAAAGCTCGAATTGATGAAACTGCAAAATATATTCGCCCCTGCTGAGAATACTATGGATTTTGGCCTTTATGTTTATTCCGAGTGAAAGTCTTTACTATGATATGTTGCTGGAAGAGTTGGTCTGGCAGTTCTGAGCGCGATTTAGTTGAGTATGCCTTTCATGATAAAACGAGTTATGGTAGTTAGTCCAACCAGTTTTATGGCTTATCTCCAGACTGTATTGCAAGGACTTAAGTCGCTCCAAATTGAGAAGCAAAGTAAAGAAATTCAAAAACGAGTTTGGTCAACTTTTCGACGCATATTTCTAAATATGAGGAATTGATGTCTAAGCTTGGCAAATCACTTGGCGCTACAGTTAACCATTTTAATTCGCACACCGTGAACTTGGCAAATTGATAAAGACGTGGTTCGGATTGCTGGCGAAGATTCTCGCGTTGGGGTAATTCCAGAAGCCGTTGATAAGCCTCAGACAGATTAATGATTTAAACTAAAAAGCCCCTGACTGTCTGTCGAGACTTTATTTTATTTATTAACATAGATTATTTTTCGCCATTATTTTGTAGCAGTAGCTAAAACCAAAGCCGGTAATTCCGCCAAGTAAAGCTCCGCCGAGATAGGTTGCAATCGCCCAAAGTGTATTGGTTCCTTCAACGGTAAAAGGCTTGAATTGCAATAGCTACAGCTGGATTGAGATTGATGAAGCTTGGATTACCGTTGTAGCAAATCCAGCAATAATTAAAGCAAGCATCAATCCGCTGCCAACACCCAATGCAACGGCTGTTGAATTGTGTTGTTTTTGGGAAGTGACTTGTGCTACAGAAAAAAGCAAAAATCATTGAGCCAATAAATTCAGCTAGTAGCACAGCAAATTCCTTGCCTTCTGGGATTTTTGAACAGCTGCAGGTAGGTTTTGTCCGCTCTGGAGAAAAGAAATAGCTGATCAATACGAATGCAAGCATTGCTCCTAGGATTTGAGATATTAGATAGCCCTAACGCTCGACAGTGACCAATTCGGCGGCTGCCCAAGCACCCGCAGTAATAAGTGGGTTTACGTGAGCGCCAGAAGCTTTCTGATAATTAGAAACTATAAATGCTAGAACTAAACCACTTAAAAAGAATATTACCTAATAAGGTGATGTAGTTACCGTAAGTTGTTAGTACTATTACTGCTGAAGTAAGAATAAAAAGTCCCAACAAATTCAGCAGCAATAGCAGCAAGGGATTTTGGTTGAGTTAATTTATTTATAAATGTTTTTGAAGGCTTTTTCCGCCTTTTGCTCTGACAACTTTAACGGCAGTTTCGGTTTTTGAACTGGCTTTTACGACTGTATTTTTCAGTCTTTTGGCAGTAGCTTTTTGAACTGGCTTTTTGCCATTATTCCTCCTTTAGATTATACTTTTTAATTTTAGCATAAACTGTATTAGTTTTCAAATTTTAGACGCTTGTGATAATATGTTGTTATGGCTTTTATATGTTAAACAAGATGATGAAAGAACGGAGCTGCAGCAGAGAATTGCGGCAGAACTCGTGAAAAACAAAAACGCAATTTCTCTAGAGAATGGCGAAATTGAACCACCTAGTAGAAACAGTCTGACGCTGATAATTCAAAATATTTAGAGGGTACTAAAGAGACAACCGGTTTGGCGTTTGTATGGTTTAGTTGTTAACTGTGGCGATATTAATTGTGATCGGTTATTTTTATTTGGTTTTTCGAAAGCTTGAGCGGTTTGATTTTTGGGAAAAGGTAAAAGCTAGAATTAAGCCATTAGAGGGTTGGGAATGTTTGATTTTTTTAAAGAAGAATACATCAAAAAGAATTGAATCTATAGGCGCTTGGGGTGATGGTACTGCGGTATTGAGTGCGATAGATGACGGTGTTAGAAGCTATCGATCCTAGTGGCAATCTGCGAATTATAAATTTAGCTGCAGAGCGAATGATCGGATGGACTAATGGTGATGCAACTGGGCTAGTGTTTGATTCAGTTTTGGTTTTGGTTGACAAAGATGGCAGGATTCTTGATCGCTCGATAAATCCGATCCAAAGAGCTATTTCTAGTTTCGAGAGCTTTACAAGTAGTGATTTATTTTTAAAGACGCAAAGCGGAGAGCGCGTCAAATTTTTACAAATTAATCCAGTTGACAATATGAAAACTGGACCAGTTGTTGTCTTTCGTGATATATCTAGGGAGGTTAAAGAAAACCGAGAACGGCAGAGTTCATCTCGACCGCTAGTCACGAAATGAGAACTCCTGTAGCTAGTATTGAAGGATACCTTGGCTTAGCTTTAAACTCCTGCTACTGCTACGATTGATGATCGTGCACGTGATTATTTACAAAAGGCTCATGAAAGCACTCGGTATTTAGGTCAGCTTTTTCGAGATTTGTTGGATATCTCAAAGGCAGAAGATGGACGCATGAAAAACGAGCCTGTAGTTTTAGATGCTATATCTTCACCCGGGATATTTGGGAGGGGCTAAAATCAAAAGCTGAAGATAAGAATTTAGAGTATGTTTTATGCCCGATCAAAAATAGCAGTGAGAGAACGCTAGCGCCTGTTTATTTTATTTATGCTGATAGGGATCATTTACGGGAAGTTTTAGATAATTTATTTGAAAATGCTATAAAATATACGCCATCTGGCAGGGTGGTTGTGAATGTTAGCGGAGATAATGAGAATGTACGAATTTCTGTGGAGGACTCTGGTATTGGTATTCCGGCAGAGGATATTCCACATCTTTTTCAGAAATTTTATCGTGTTGATAATTCTGAAACTCGTGAAATTGGGGGAACCGGTTTGGGTCTTTATTTATCACGCAAATTAGTTGAAGGTCTTGAGGTAAAATTATATCTAGAGAGTGAGTATAAAAAAAGGTTCAATTTTTACCGTTCAGTTACCTAGGATAGATCGTAATAAGGCTGAGAAATTAAAAGAAGAAGAAAGGGCTACCGCTAGCGATAATACAAAGCAAGATAATGAAGAAATACAATATTACATCAAGGAGGCTCAAACGAACATTATTCAGGCGGATCCTAAAGGAAGATACCATCCCTGAGTAATCCTCTTTGATCTGGCGCAACTGCAATATTCTCCGCAAGAAGTTAATCATCAACCAAATTAGCAGTAGCCCTGATACTCACACTCAACCCACCTGTACAGTTTGGCGCCGTAAGCTATTCTCAAGAACACCCTACCGAACTACCCCACAACGAGCCTCAGCTAGGTATAAATAACGAAACACATTAAGACTAGTCAGCCACCCACACTATCCGAAATTGAAAGAATGCGTGAAGAATATGTTCGTAAAATGCTAGCTGAGAGTAGGAAATAAAATTAAGCATAAAAAGCTTTGGGATTTTTAATAAAAGTAATATATAATAGGAGTATATGACAAAGATTTTATTAGTAGAAGACGACAAAAAGTTTACGCGAAATTTATGGAGTTCGTCTGCTCGCAGAGGGTTATGATATTGTTTCGGCTGGCGATGGCGAAGAGGTCTTGCGATGGCTACTAAAGAACGCCCCTAATCTAATTGTTTGACGTTATGATGCCTAAAAATTTCAGGCTTTTGACATGTTAGATATTTTGCGGTCAACTACAGAGACCCTGAGGTATTAAAGTACTATGATGACAGCACTTTTCGAGCGAAGATCAAAGGAAACGGGTGAACAACTTGGCGCCGATCGTTATCTAGTTAAGTCTCAGGTTGGTATTGAGGATGTTGTAAGAACTGTTCGCGAGGTTCTCGCTGATGGGCACTTAACTCCGAGCAGCAGCGTACCGCAGATAAACAAGGACTCACAAATGCCTGCATATCATGAGCAGCCACAATCGTATAATGCAACTTCAGGAGTTGTGCAACCTGCTACGCAACCAATATCTTATCAGAATGACGGAGCTTCATCTTTCACCTGCTCAAAATAGTGATTACTTTGTCTAGTCGGCAGGGTAATAATGGTCAAGCGAGTTCCTTTGCCACAACCCACAGCCCTTTTTCGACCGATAGACCAGCTGCTTTGGGGAGCGAGTAATTCAGCGCCAGTCCAAAACTTAGAAAGTGAAATGAAAGAAGCTCAATTTGAGGCGGAACTTAATAGCGTGTTGGGGAGGTTTTTCAACCAGTTTGCTGATATTCCTGCAGATCTAAACCAACAGTCTATTGCTCAACTGCCTCAGTCTGCTTCTCCCTGTTTTTGAGCAGAATATAGAGCCTCAAATCCCTCAAACTACTGGAAGACGCGATGATGCCAAACGCCCAGGCAGTTAATCCAGCGGCGATCAATCAATCAATAAGTGGTCAATCACAGCCTCAAATGCCCGGCCTCTACAGTATCTCGAGCTGATGTTGCGACCCTTCTAGGCAAATTTCAGTTGGTCCTCGTTTTGGAGCCCAGTAAATGCTGGAGTCCGCTCAAAATAAAGAAAAAGGAGTGGGGAGCGTTTAAATGTTTTGCTCAGCTTGGCGTTTTAGACGTCAGGCTGATGATCTGATATCTTCTGGTAAAAGTCGCTATAAACGGAGAGACCGCAAAACTGGCGCTAGGTTTTTAAGGCTGATGAAATCACATTAGGCGATAAAATAATCTCTAAGGCTCCAGAAGAAAAAATCTATTTACTACTAAATAAACCTCGAGGTTATGTTTGTTCACGCAAGAGACAAGGTAATAATGAGACAATTTATTCTATTTTGCCTAAAAAATATCATAGTCTCAAACCTGTGGTCGTCTTGATAAAGACTCGAGCGACTAATTTTACTTACTAATGATGGTGATTTTGCTTTTCCAAATGACTCATCCAAAAATTTCAGAAAAATTAAGGAGTATCTAGTTAAAAATCAACGCGCCATTGAACCGCTTCATCAGCAGATGATTGTTGATTTTGGTGTCAATTTACCGGATGGTAAATCTCAGCTTGGTCTTGAGCGACTTGATGATTCGCGGAAATTTTATCGGGTTTCTATGGAGGAAGGACGAAATCGACAAATTGTCGGACTTTTGCGGCTTTTGGGACTATACTGTTGTATGTCTTCACTGCACTGTTTTTGCATTTATAGATTGCCCAATGAGATGTGTGAAGGTGATTTTTGAACTAGAAAGAAAAATAGCCTTCTGATTGAAGACTATTTAAAAATATCCTCCTTAACTATGGAAGAGAGTTTTTCTGAACTGACAGAAAAACTTCATTTAAGAGATGTAGCGAAGAGTCTTCTAATATCTCACAGAATAGCTCATTCTGTTTCGCCACTACCTCGACCACCTTTTCTCGACTGTTCTTAATTGAGCTCTCAAAATGTAGCTTTTTGGGGAAGGACGCACTTTCTATCGCGTCATCCTCTTGAAATCTGCATATTAAAGCTCTAATCAGATTATCGTTTAGATTTATGATCTGTCTATTAGCGACATTAACCCACAAAGAGTCTATCTCACTACAACCCCATTATCCGCCAAGAAAGAATCCAACCAATCGAGGTTATCAACGACTTTTTCGAAAGTCGCTTTTTATTACGACTATCTTTTTCTCATATAGATAGTATTGCGGATTTTTAATAACTTCGCGAAAGCCTCTTTGCACATTAGCCAGTTTTCGCCGTTCTTCAAGCTGAGAATTTTTGCTTATGCGCAAAGAGTCTTGCTATATGCTTAATAATATTAAACATAAAAAGTAATTTCCTAATTTCAAAAGATTTTAACATTCTAACATATTTTTCTATAAGATGCAAACATAAAAGCTTAAGGTTGAAGGTAGTCCCTTAATCTGGTATAATTTATTTACTATGTTCAAAAATCTCCCTAAAGTTGCAATTATTGGTCAGGCGAATGTTGGAAAATCTTTCGCTTTTAATCGAATGATTCGTGCCCAGCAAGCTGTTGTTGCACGAGAAGCCGGAACAACGCGCACAGTGTTCTCGGTAAAGTTACTTATAAAAACAGGCTTTTTGGCTGATTGATACAGCTGGCTTAAAAGACCCCTAATGATGAGTTTGAAGCGACAATCCAAGAACAAATCCAAGACGCAGTTGATGCCAGTGAATTAATTTTAGTAGTTCTTGATAGCACGAAGCCTTTTTCGAACGAAGATCGCTTGATTGCAAAAAAAGGCTTTGAAATCTGAAAGCCAGTAATTTTAGTTTTGAACAAAACTGATCTAAAAAGGGAATTTACCGAATGAAGAATTTTGTGGGCTTGGTATTAAACCAATTATTCGAACTTCTGCCGAACATAATGCTGGTGTTGAGGATCTTTTGATGGAAATCGCTGAAAAAAATTCCAAAAGTTAAAGAAGAAAAATACGATGAAGATGTAATTCGTGTAGCTTTTGGTTGGTCGCCCAAATGCTGGAAAAATCTATCTTTTCAATACAATGGCAGGTAAACAGCAGGCGATTGTCGCAAATGTCGCCGGAACAACACGCGATACCAACAAACGCAAATTGTTTTTAATGAAAAACCATCGAAATTATCGACACAGCTGAATGCGAAAACCCGGCAAGCAAGAAGTTGAATTGAGAAATTTAGTGTGCTTCGAACTCTAAAATGCGATTGACGAAGCCGATATTTGTTTACTTTTTAATGGACGCAAACGAACTTAATACTCAGCTAGATCAACGAATTGCTGGCTTAATTAATGATGCCGGAAAAGGGATGATTATCGTAGTTTCGAAATGGATAGCGTTGAAGGAAAAGATGCCTCACTCGCGACGCTTTGGCGCCACGAATCGCATATATACTCAAATTTACCTTGGGCTCCGTTAATTTTTACGAGTTCTAAAACTGGTCGAAAATGTAAACCAAATTTATGATTTGATTTTAAAGGTTCACCGTAACCGCGCAAGACAAGCAAAAACTTCAATCTTAAACCAGCTTCTTCAAAAAGCAACTCAAGCCCATCCGCCAGCAGGTTTTGAAAAATACTTCATCCAAAATTGCGCTACATCTCACAAAGCGACAGTAATCCACCTTGGTTTATTATTCACGGCTCAAATTCTAAAAATTTGTCTCACTGGAGCTATAAACGATATTTGAGCGCCTAATTCATGAGAATTTCGATTATTCTGGCACGCTGATTAAGTTTTCTTTCAGAGATGAAAAGCAAATCAAAGAAAACTGCAAGAATTTCAAGCCGGCAAAAAGTAGTCAACAAAAACTCTGGTGCGCTCAAAAAGCAACTGACACACAAAATAAACGCGAACGCAAACGCGATGAACGATTAGAAAAGCGTGGCATAGAGATTCGAAAAATAATGAAAGTATATATTTCAAGGTAATTTTCCAGCAAAATATTCAGGTACGCGCCACAATGTTTGGCTTTGAATTTGCAGATTTTTAGCAAAAAGTTTAACGCAAAATTTCAAGAAAAGCCAAAATTTAAAGCTTTTTATTGCCGAGATTTTACTTTTTGGTGAAAAGGTTTTGCCTGTTAAACCAACAACTTTCTATAACGAAACGGGTTTTTCGGCGCTAATTTGTGATTTTTATAAAATTGATTTTCAAAAAGATAGTCACGATGATTTAGATCTCGATTTTGCACGGTCTCGTGTTCGTAACAGTGGAAGCTCGGCGGGTACAATGGATTAAAAATCTTGATCTCGGTTTTTGTGAAGATTTCCAAGAATCAAGATTGGTATAGCTAATGAATTTCTACCACTGAATTGGAGCAGTCATTTTGTACTAGAGAAATTTTTCGAAGACTGAAAGCATGCAGCTATCGTATATTTTTGAAGTTTGCGAAAGATTTGATAGGAAAATTGCAAAAGATAAACTAGAGAACTGTAAAGTTTCGAAAAATAGTGATATAATAGATTTTCAGATATAATTTAAGACAGAAAAGGTAAAAATGATTGATTGGTTCAGCAGGGTGCTGGTAAAAGTGATCGCTGCAAATGATTGACCGCACGATGATTGCATTGGCTTGGTGCGGGCCAGCTTTTGCGCGATAGCAAAAGATCCTGAACTCTTGCGTAGATGAGTACAGGAAAGTTAGCTGACCCAGAAATTGTTAATCGCGTTATGAGTGAAGCTCTTAATCGCGCAAATAGCGAAAAATGTTAAACAAGTCATTCTTGATGGTTACCCACGCCAGCTTGTTTGCAGGCGAAATGGCTCATTGAAAATAAGCAAAATCATGGTCGAAATGTTGATCTGGTGATCGTTTTAGAAGTTCCGCGCAGTGAATTAATGCGCCGGCTTGAAATTCGTGGCCGACTTGATGACACGCCAGAGTTATTGATGAACGACTTCGAATTTATCGCCAAGAAATGTACCCAGTTTTTGAATTGATTTTCAATGAAAATGGCGTAAAAATTGCTCACATTGATGGAACTGGTATGGTTGGGCAAGTTCATGATCGAATCATGGAGGAAATTGAATCGTGCGAAATTTAATTACTGGAAAATAAAACTCGAAGCGCACTCAAGCAATGCGTGAAGGTGGAAAGATTTTGCGCGAATTTTGCGTGAGCTGACTGAATCTGAAGCCTGGCAGACTGGTCTTGAGGTTGATGAATTTGCTCGGATTAAACAATATGGCGCGAAGTTTCACTTTATTTAACGCCAGAGGTAAATTTTTCCGGGTGTAGTTTGATCTCTAATAATGATTGTATTGTTAGGGCACCAAGGATACCCCTAAAAAGGGGGATGTGGTTTCTGATATGGTGATTGAATATAAAGGCGATGACAGATTCGTGTGTCACGACGGTAGTTGGCGAGGAAACCAAAGGGCGCGGTTAAATTTCTATTAAACGAAACTCAAAAAGCTCTCTCTGCAGGAATCTCGGTGGTTGAAAACCTGTGAAAAACGGTGATATTGGTTACGCTGTTGAAAAATCACTGACGCCAAGCTTGGCAATATCCGAGAATTAGTTGGTCATGGTATCGGTAAAGACAATGCACGAAAATCCAGAAGTCCTGAATCAGGGCCACAAAGGTACTGGAGAAACTTTTTATGAAGGTGATACTTTTGTATTGAGCCTATGGTCACCTTGGTGGCTGGAAGGTTGATTTTGATGAAACAGACAATGGTTGGGCATGTTTTGACCCATGATGGATCTATTGATGTCATTTTGAACATACAGTTTTAGTGACTAAGGACGGCGTTGAAATTTTGACAATGGAATAGTCTAATGCAGCACTCTCATACTCATAAGTCTGGAAGAAATTTAACCGTTGCGATTTTACTTAATTTAGTATTTTTGTCGTAGAATTGATATGTGGTAATTGGTCTAACTCTAAAATTATTCTCGCCGGATGCACTTCATGATTTAGGGTGATGTTTTATTGTTATCAACTTCATTGATTATGGATAAGATATCCCAAAAGAAAGCCAACCCTCAAATATTCTTACGGTTTTCGTAGGCTTTGTTGTATTCAGAGCGATTTTGAATTTGTCGTTCTGCTTTTTGGTCGTGGCAAAATTGCTAAATGGCTGTATTTTGAGGTTGTATTTTCTCACAAGCACCCTTTATGTAAATATTCCAGGTCTTTTAGTGGTATCTATTTTAGGTATAGTGTCAATTTGATTGCTGCCTTATGTGTATATGGCTCAAAAATATTTTTAGATAAAACAGTTTTCACCACTTGCTTGAGGATTTATTGCTGGGTTTTGAGCTTTTTAACTGCTGTATTAATTGATTCACCGGTGTACATCAGCTTGACTCAGATTGTGTCTGCTTTGATTTTAATGATTGTAGTTTGAAATGCCCTAGAAAATATTTGACGAATAGTTGGTGTTTTGCTCAAGCGGCTCCTGATGAAAAAGATCTAAAACTATAAAAATAGAAAATTATGGAAATTCCAGAAGTAAAGAAAATTGATAGTATCCATTTTTGAGTCTTGATGGAGAATTAAATGTTTTTACAGCGAGGCTTTTGTTGATAGATTGAGTGATCTAGGTAAGATCCGGCGTGTAGTTTCTAGAATATTAATGGAATATTCAATTGTTGATTCTACGCTTGAGCTAATTGAAAAATAAATTGATACATTCTAAGCGTGTTACAGATTATAAATAAAAAGTTTGAAGAATCGACTTTTACTGTTTTTGTGGTAAAATTATAAGTAGTTATGGAAACAAATTCAACAGATTAGATATGAACTTTTGGGGAGCTTCTAGACGCTGAAACCCGAGCGATATTTTTGAAATCGCCAAAATTAAAAGAACTTTATAAAATTATTCCAACTCGCCAAATGAGCAAAAAGGTGAATTTGGTGCAAAGGTGAATGATTTAAAAATGAAATTCAGGCTGAAGTTTCGAAAAACTTGAAGAAAAGAGAATGCCGAGTTGAAGAGATTGATATCTCGGCGCCTTTTGCAGAAAGCTCGCGTGATAGAATTTCTCGAAAACCGCAACTTTTGAGGCAAAAATGTTCAAAGCACCCGGCTCCAAAAAGAGCTTGAAAAAGTGATTGATATTTATACACGAATGGGTTTTTGAAGCGGTAGAATCTCGCCAGATCGATAATGATTGGAATATGTTTGGTGCGTTAAATTTCTGAAACCATCCAGCACGAGATGAGCATGATACTTTTTCGAACTGAAGAAAACTTTGATTCCACCAGCCCATACTTCAACAATGCAAAACCGTGTTTTGAGACATGGTAAAAAGCAACTTGAAGAAGAGGGTCAAAACTGCGCATGTTTCTTATGGGCGAGTTTTTAGAATGAAGATTTAGACGCTACGTATGAGCATTACTTTTTATCAATGCGAGGGCGTTTTTGTGAGTCAAAACTGCAAACTTAGCACAAATGCTTGGTACACTTCACGCTTTTTCGAAGAATATCATGGTCAAAAACTAGAAATTCGCACCAGCCGGGCTATTTTCCGTCTACTGAGCTCGAGTCTGAGTTTTTAAATTGAGAAAACCTGAGGCACTTGCAGGCAAAAAGGTGAATCGGCTTGAAATGCTTGGTTGCGGAATGATTCATCCAAATGTTCTAGGAGCTGCTGAAATTGATAGTAAAAATATCGTGGTTTTGCTTGGGGTAGGAATTGAACGCCTCGTAATGCTTAAATATGGAATTTCGATATTCGTATTTGAAAGCGCAGTTAGAATTTCTTAAAGCGAGTTTTAAATGACAGAAGGCTATTATTATTCATGGTGGTCTAAATTTGAAAACTGGAAGCAGCTAGATAGGCCTTCGCCAAGCAATGCGGCTTTTTATTCCTTTGGCTGTCTAAGCAGCTGATGGTTAGAGGAATTCATCCTATTGCTATTGAAATGCCTAATTTTACGCACCAAATTATGAAATTTGGAAAAAGGAGTTTCTGAAAGATTTGAATCTGGATGAAGAGACTATTTTGTTGGCTGGTCTTGTGGTGGTGGATTTTACTTAGATATTTGATGAAAATAGTATTCAAGTTAGAAAACTAGTTTTGCTCTCACCGTGGATCGGGACTTTTTGATAATGATAAAAGACAGATAGGAATTTGATGAATCATTCTTCGATTTTAATCTTAGTGAGAATATTTACGAAAGAGTCTTGGAAGATATACTTACTAGAAGCTGAAGATGAAGTTAAAGAGGTACTTACTAGTCGATCGAAAAAGAATCAAAATTGAAAAATATTAATTATAAAATAGTAGAAGGGTCGGGTCGACATGAAAGAAAATCAACCTGTAGTTTTAGAAGAAATTTTAAGGAGTGATAAATGATAATTTCAGTAAATTGGCTTAAAAATTTGTTCCAGATTTGCCAGATATTGGCGAGCTGAAATTGATTGGTGCATGGTTGAAAATTGAAAGCATTGAAAAATTTAGGAAAAATATAAAGATGTATTATTGCCAAGGTTGTTTCTGCGCAAAAGTTGAAAAATTCTGATCACCCAAATCTATGTAAGATTGATGATGGCGGCGTTAGGGAAAATATTGCTCGCGATGAAGATGGGCTTATTCAGGTAGTTTGCGGTGCATCAAATGGCGAGCTGGCATTTTTGTGACTTGGCTTCCGCCGGAGTCAATCGAGCCAGAAACTTTTGGTGGTGAAAACTTAAGCTTGGCGCACGAAAACTTATGGGTCATAAGTAGTAACGGAATGATTGCAAAGCCTTCGCGAGCTTGGTTTAGGCGAAGAACATGATGGTATCTCTTGAAATTTCACCAGAGGTTTTTGAATGCGGCATTCAAGCTGGTGATTCTTTTGCGGAGAAAATTCTGAATTAAAAATGATTTTTGCTTTAGTTGAAAATAAAAAGCCTGACTCATCGCCCAGATTGTTTTGGGAATTATCGGTTTTGTTTGTGAAGTTGCGATTTTTGAGCCAAAATTTAAAAACTGGATTGGTATTTTTGAGCGAGAGAATCAATCATCCAAAGCCGCAAATATTGGGGGTAGAAATTAAAAATTTGGATTTATGGAAAAATATTCGGCAGTAATTTTGGATGCTTCGCAAATTTTGAAAAGATTCAACTTTGACAGTTGAAAAAACTTATCTTTTGCGCTCAGGAATGCGACCAATTGATGCGATTACAGATTTAGCGAATGAGCTATGCTTGAATCTGCCCAGCCGCTTCATACTTTTGATTTTTGATAAACTAGCTAAAATAAATGGCGAGTGAAAATGTTAAATTAACTGTTCAGAAGCTTTCCAGGACGAAGAATTGGAACTTTGATGGTAAAAATCTTAATGAGTGAAAAATGATGTCGTGATTGCAACAGGGCAAAATGCAGAAGCTTTGTTGCTTTAGCTGGGGCGATGGGCGGTAAATCGACTGCGATTGACGAAAAATACGACACGGATTTTAGTAGAGAGCGCTACTTTTAATCTTTTATAATTTACGCAACACTCAGATGCGTCATGGAATCAGAAGCGATTACGCGATGTACGAGAAAAGGTCAGCCAGTGGTGCAGTTTTTGCCAGTTAGATGAATTTATCGCTCGTTTTGAAAAATGGTGAGAAAAATTTCACAAATCGTATCTATTGCTGAATCTGTAACTTTTGAAGAAGCCCACTTCGTAAATTGCGCAACAAAGTTCTGAAAAGATTTTTTTCTCAAGCAAGAAATTACTCAAACCTTGAGAATGTTGGCTTTGAAAGCTTTTGGTCAGGATAAATTCATTGTCTGTTTTTGGCGGACTGATATCCATATCGAAGAAGATCTAATTGAAGAAATTGGTCGTTTGAATGGATAGGATGAAATTCCACTTCAATACGCACATGAACTTTTTAGAGCCGCAAAATTGGCTGGGATTGATTTGCTCAAAAACAGATTCGTGAAATTTTAGCTGCAAGTGGCGCCAATGAAGTTTTGACGTATAGTTTTGTGCATGGAGATTTGATTGAAAAGGTCGGCAGAACCACAAAATTCATACAAGATCGTTAATTCGATCTCACCAGATTTGTACATTTTACCGACAGACACCTACCGAGTTTGTCAGCGAAAGTTAATCATATCCGTGCCGGTTTTGATGGAATTTTCGATTTTCGAGATTAATAAAACGACACATAAATCATTAGGTCTGAATGATGAAAATGTACCGAATGAATCGCAACGTATGGCATTTGTTTATGCCAACAAAAGGGCGAGGGCGCGTTTTATGTAAAGTGAAAAACTATGCTAATTTTATATTTAGTAAGCTTGGTGCTCAGGTAAAGTTTTGGAAGAAATTTAATATAGATTTCTGCCCCTCTTGCAACTCCAGTTTGAACCCAGCGAGCTGCACTTTGACTTTTGAAGAGGGTGGATCCAAGCAGCTTTAGGCGCTATTGGCGAATTTAAAAATCAGTTCAGAAAAATTTGAAGTTGCCAGAAAACTCTGCTGGATTTGAGATTGATCTAGAAAAAGTTATTATGATTATTAATGATAAAAATCTTTGCGCAGAATATCTAAATTTCAGAGCGTTGAGCGCGCATATTAGTTTGCGTGTTTCAAGAGGATTAGCGTTTGCGCAGATTTTTGAAACTTTGCATGCCAAACTTTATACGAAAAATGCCAAACTTTTATGATGAGATTTTAGTAGAAATATCACCCTATAGACATTTATAGGGTTGATGAAGAAACAAAAATGTTGCTTTGCGCTTTAAGATTACACCCTTTAACTAAGACTTAAGCGGCGATGAAATTCAGCAAAATTATGAAACAAATTGAGCAAGAAGCTGGTAAAAACTAAATGCAGAAATAATCTAAGGAGGAAAATGTCAAACGAAAAGAAAAACTTACAAACTGGAACCAGCTGAGGACAGAGGATTGCTATCTGGACAATTTTTGATTTTAACGGTTGTGTCGACTGCAGCTCTCTACGTTTCGGTAGTCTTTAGCTAATCAAAATGAAAACCGCTGATGCTAAAGTTCAGCAAGATAGAATAGCTAAATATCAAAAGCTTTATAAAGAATATCAAGCTAAAATTGAAGCGCAAGGAAAAGAACTATCGGCAAAATACTACGACTTTCAAAGAATATGAAAAATATCCAAGCGCATTTAATGCTTCAGCGTGAAAGAATTGAAAACCACTGATCTAAAGGCTGGTGATGGCGAGGATTGGGCAAGAATATGCGGCATACTATATCGGTTGGAAGCCGGATGGGTACAGTTTTTGACGGAAGCTTTTAGTAAAGGTAGCTTTTTAAAACTTTGAAAATTTCTAAAGGCAGTAAGATGATTGATGGTTGGACAGAAGGTTTAAAGGGGTGAAAATTGGTGGTATTCGTGAAATTACAATTCTTCCGGATAAGGCTTATGGTGCTACTGAAGCAATAGTGCTGATAAATCTAAAAACTATCTCCAGATACGCCATTAAAGTTTATAGTTATGGTTATCCCGGCATCAGAAGTAAAAAGATATTGATTATCCAGATTATACTAAATTTTAGGAGGTAGAAGTGATAGATTTAGTTATTGTTGGTGCTGGCCTGTTCGGCTCTTTCCATAGCGGCGATTTATGCTGCTCGAGATGGTTTAAGTGTTAGGTTTTTGAGAAAGAAGTTATCGGTGAATTATTTCAACTTCAGAACCTGTGAGAATTATCCAGGCTTTGAAGATGGTATTTGGGATTGATCTGGTCGAAAATGAGAATAAGCTGAAAAATTTGGTGCTATAGTTGATTGGTGGAGGTTACGGAAATCTGGGATCTAGGTGATAGAGTTAGCATGCAGGTCTGACGGAGATCATCTTGAGGCGCGTACAGTTCTTTAGCGGTTTGCAATTTCTTATCGTAAACTTGATTGTCTCGTGAGGATGAATTTATTGGTCGTGGGAATTCATTTTTAGCACTTGCGATGGAGCGTTTTATGCTGCGAAAAGAAGTGATTACAGTTGGCGGTGGAAATGCGGGCTGTTCAGAGGCTTTGTTTTTGAGTAGATTCGCGTCAAAAAGTCAAAATGCTTGTCAGAACTGATATAAAAGCTCAGGATATTTTTACACGGTTGCAAAAAGCGGTTGATGAAGGAAAAATCGAGATATTTTTAGGTACTCGAGATTGAGGAACTTTTGATTGAGGAATCAATTTAGTGATAGAATAATTGGCGTAAAAAGCTGTCAGTCATCTTGATGATAACACTCGTGAATTTAATATTTCAGCAGCGGCAATTTTTTTGAGTTTATTACCTGATCCGCAAACGAAGTTTCTGAGGGTTCCGGTATAGAACCAAATCAACGCGGAGATTGTTGTTGATGATAAATTTAGTACTCATTAAAGAATATTTTTTGAGCGGAGATGCTATAGAGAATGCAGAGCGCCAACTAGTTATAGCGGCAGCAAGTGGAGCAAAAGCAGCGATTGAAATTTCTAAAATATTACATAGAGATTAGCGTTATTAAGATAAATATGGTATAATATTTTTGTTATGTATGAGCAAAAATTACCAAAACCTGATGATTATCCTAAAAACTTTTTAACCATATGTACAGTGTTCCATGGCAGTTGTTTCTAGTTTTGTTATTCAGGGATGGGTATCACACTTAAAGATGAAACAGTTCAGACTGGCTTTGGTCTAATTTGCTTCAAATATAAGTGGCGCTACTGTTGAGATTGTAAAAACTTTAAACGAAAAAGACTACTACTAAAGTCTCAAGTCATTCTGGGTGAATATGAATTTAAGATCTGGCGTGAAGGGTATGAGACTTGGTATAGGAAGACCTCTGTAAGAGGGCGGCAGATTCTATGTTAAATTATGCACGATTGATACCGAAAGAGAAAAAGTTCAACTCATTTTTAATATCGAAAACGTGAAAGCTGTTAAATATTCAGTCGATAACAAAAAGGCACTAATTATTGGTGAAGATCCTGTGGTATGGCTAAATTTTGGATTGTCGAATTTGGAGAATCTCCAAAGATTTCTGAAGTTAGTCTTCCTGAAAAACTTTTTGATAGAAATTTAGTGGATGGAGAGAAATATTTACAGGGAATTGCTAGCTATTTAACTATTGAAAAATCTAAGCGAAAACGCTACTCTGAGCAATTTTGAGATGGAAAAGGATGATTCTAGCAAATGGATTTTTAGCTGATTTTAATGATAACTCTAAATCGGTGAATTTAAATGATAATTTTGGTCTTAATTTTTCTAAGATACGGTCATGAAACAGAGATTATTCTAAATTCTGATGTTTTATCCGGAAAAAGCACTTGAGAGTTGGATTTTGATAGGATGACTATATCCGCTAATTTATTGAATGATATTGTAGATTTTGAAAAATTATAATGATAGCGTATTGTCTTTATCCAGCAGGAGAAAGAAGGAGTATTCTCTGTTGGTATTTTTGAGAAGGGAAAGCAGTCTGTAATTTTATCAAAAAGATAATAGTTCTCTGCAGAAAATTAGCATTAGTAGATATTATAACGAAAAACCACGTTCATACTTTTAGCTAATAAAAAGCTCCAAATTTATAAAGGATCTGATTGTGGGACAAATAAACCCAAGCTTGTTAAAAAGGGTAGAGTTTGATTTTTGAGCCAATCTAGTATTAATTTAAAACCAAGAAGGCCGAATTATTAGTGCTTTTTCTGAATGATAAACGGCCAATTTCACGATATTGAGACTATAGTAAGTATGATGATAGCTAGGGGATCTTTCTTGGCTTGATAATTTCATTCTATATACCTAAAAATGACAAGATTATCTGCGTGATTTTGATGGACTCTAACGTCTCATAGTGTTCTAGAATGCTCTCATGATTTTGGCTCATACTATCAAGAGACGAAAATTTATCTATGGTTTTCAAGACAGAAAAAGATGGTAAATTTGAACTAGTAAGATTAAAAACGATTTTATAGATTACTTATACTTTTATGTTGTAAACAATTGAGAGTATTGAAATATTATAAATAAAGAATAATTCCAAGGAGGAAAAATTATGTTGAAACAAGTAAAAACTAAATTATGATTTTAGTGCTTTTAGAGCCTTTATATCGATACACTAATCTATGAAGACTCATTACGAGAAGCACCACGCAACCTATACACTAAAAATTTTAATGAAGCTGTAGAGAAGTCTGTCTCTGATAGTCAGTAGAAGAAATTCTTCTTCTTTCTTCTGTTTCGATGAATCTTGTGAGATACTTTACGAAATAACGGAGGGTGGATATTATAATCATAATCTGTATTTTTCATTATGAGTCCAAAAATGAGACTAAGCCCAGCCTCGATTTTAATGGAGGCTATCGAAAGAGAATTTGGCTCTTTGACTAATTTAATAGAGGCTTTGGAGAAAATGGCTAGTCAGTTCGGCTCTGCTGGGCGTTCCTTTCTGCTAGATAGGATGGAGACTTTATATGACCAAAGTCAATGCAATCAGAATAACCCTTTGATGGAAGAGGAAGGCACACTCCATATTAGGTATTGATGTTTGGGAGCATGCTTACTATTTGCAATATAAGAAATTTAAGGGAGACTATGTTAAGAATTTTCTTTTGAGTCTTAGATTGGGAAAAGGTAAGTGAAAATTACGAAGAAAGAGAACAAAACAACAGCTCAAATCAACAAATAGCTGTTATTTTGTTGGTACCGTGGGCTGACTTGAACCGGCACGAGCTAATGCTCACCAGATTTTTGAGTCTAGCGTGTCTACCGATTCCACCACCACGGCATTTTGGTTTTGCTTATTTACTCAAAACTGAATCTATTGTATACTAGATATAAGGAAAAATCAAGAGAAATGATAACGAAAATAATCTTCAACCACAAAAATCAAGGCTTAAGAATACCACCCAGATCGAAGTACTCAGCTTACTGATTCTCAGACGTCAAGCTCATGATTGATTATAGGCGAGAAAAGTTAATCAGACGTATGCTGGAAAAACAGACTATAAAAACCCACAGACTAGCCCAATTTTGATAGCGAAGCCATAACTTGACCGAGGTGATATTAAGAGCCAAAATTCTAAATTAGAACACGGGTTTATAATTCTAATATCAAAACCACTGCTAATTCGTCCAAAATTACCTTGAGACTCGAAAAAGATAATCTCGCCTCTGACTCAGTAACCCGAAAGCAACAAGGAGCGGTTGAACATTCTTCTGCGTCTACGCAAGCTAAAAATCACCCAGCGCAAAATTAATAGCAGCCTCAGATCAGTGGAGACGATATCATGCGGCTTGGCAAAATTATTATCATACATGAAAGTTATTATACAGCAGCTCTTAATCAACAAAAAGAAGGCAGTAGCCAACATTCAGCCGGAACTTATCGAAAATCTAAGTGAAGATCAACGACAAAAACGAGTATTAATAAAATTACGACAAAATATTGCTGAGAAAGGCTAGAGAGAAAGTCAAAAGATTAGAAAATCTCGTCATTTTATGCCTATTGTATCTACTGGTTTAGTTGTGCTATATTCCTATTTTTGCAATATAATCGACTTATTTTTTTGCTACTGTTGAAGCTTTACGTTAGTCCTGAAATGCTTACTGCTCAAGAAACAATCCAGACCCCAAATTCTACCGTATCTGTTGGCATGACTCCAAAATTAATTATTCCCAAGATCAATGGATGTACTGGTAATATATGGAGTTGGGAATGATAAAAAGTCCCAGCTCGATGCAATGAATCGCGGTGCGGGCACATTTTGCAGTGCCTGGTGCGAATAGTGTTCCTGGGCAGGCTGGAAATGTTGTTTTTGAGCGGTCATTCGAGCAATGATGCTTTTTGATACGGGAGCATATAAGTTTATTTTTGCGCAGCTTGAAAAACTTGAAAAAGGCGACGGATTTTACGCTAATTATAATGGAACTCGATATTCATATGTGTACGAGAGACTCAAGTGGTTCTGCCGACCGAGGTTTCGAAGGCTATAAAAATGATGGAAAATCTGCTAACACTAATCACTTGCACGCCATTAGGTACGGCGAATAAGGAGGTTATTAGTGCAGAGCAGGTTTCCCAGATCCAGAGTCGAATAAGCAAGCTGAAAAATACGGCCGTGAAGAAAGTAGTTCTGCTAGAGCTACCTAGAAAATTCAAAAACATTTTTGAGAGATTATCTCACTTGGGATTGGAGCTCAGCTTATTGTTTTGTATGGTATAAACTGCTAGACATATTTAACTGTTTGGTTTCTATTAGAATAAAATGCTAGGTCTTGAATGGTGGCATGAAAAGATGTAAAATAACCATGGAATACTAATTAAAGATATCAAAGGACGACAAATTTTAGACTTCGCGGCAAACTCAACAGTTGAGGCGGATGTAATTTTGAAAACGGAGCTTTTGGCCGAGCAGCAGTCCCAAGTGAGCATCAACAGGTTCAGGCGAAGTTTTGAACTCGTGATGGCGGTTCAGCTGGCGGAAAAGCCGTGACAAAAGCAGCTCAGCTGTAAATAATCAAATTCGTGAAGCCTTAATCAGGTAAAAATGCTGAAGATCAGGAAGCGATTGATAGAACTCAGATTGAGTCTCGACGGTACAGAAAAATAAATCAACCTTGGAGCAAATTCAATTTTAGTAGTCTCGCTTGATACTGCAAAAGCTGTTGCAAATGCAAAAGGTGTAGAACTTTGGCAATATATCGCCGAAAAAACACATCACCAAATCTTCCGCTTCCCCAATGATGAATGTGATGAATGGTGGTGCATGCTGGCTGGGCGACGGATATTCAAGAATATATGATTATGCCAGTTGGTGCAAAACTATTTTCGAAGCAGTTCAGATGGGTGCAGAGACTTTCCACGCTTTAGCAAAAAGTTTTAAAAATCTAAAAATTACCCAACAACTGTGGTGATGAAGGTGGCTATGCTCCAAAAGTTCAAATGGTAATGAAGAACCGCTTCAGCTAATTTTCTCAAGCGATTGAAGACGCTGGTTATGAACTCGGCAAAGATATTGCTTTGCCTCAGATCCCTGCTTCGCGTGAATTCTATAAAGAAGAAAATATGATCTGAAAAGCTAATAATGCAGTTCTTTCTAGCGAAGAAATGATTGAGTTTTATGAAAATCGTAACTCGAAATATCCTTTCGTTTCGATCGAAGATGGCTTGAGCTGAAAATGACTGGGATGTGATGGAAAGATCATTAACCGAGCGACTCGGTTCAAAAACTCAGCTTGTTAGTGACGACTTGATGGTAAATAAACTCGAAAAACTTCTTCAAAATCAATTGATTTAGGCGTTGTGAACGCAATTTTATTAAGCTAAACCAAATTGGTCTTTTAACAGAAACAATTGAAGCTGTAAAATTAGCACAAAAATAATCGGATATAATACTGTTATGAGCCACCGCTCAGGTGAAACTGAAGACGTGACAATTGCGCATTTAGCGGTAGGATTGGGCTGTGGACAAATTAAAACTGGTTCACTTTCACGAACCGATCGAGTTGCGAAATATAATGAGTTAATGCAGTGCAGAAGCTCACCCAGAGCTTGAACTTATGAAACCATTTAATAAGTAACATAATTAACATAGTATACAAATTTGATAAATTTAGACAGATTTGAGTTTATACATCTGAGATTAGACTAAAGACGGCTTTAATATGGGTCGTCTTTTGGTTTTAATTATTCTATGATGTTTTTGCTGATTTTCTCCTGCCTTGTTATTATGGTAGATGCGTATTAAAAATAAACAAAGCGAAGACATCCGTATAGGTTTTTATTTAGCGATTAAATTCTTGAAAAAATAACTATTTACGGTATGATATACATAAGCTAAATGGAGAGATGAGAGAGATTATAGAAGTAAATGGTATCAAATACGATGCTATAACTGGACAAAATTGAAATTTCAAATAAAACAAGCTGCTTATTCTGCACAAAATATTCACGATAATTTACAGCATTCATCAACCTAAGCCGGAAGTTTGTTAAGAGACCTAATGATATAGGTTTATCTCAAGCTCATGCTATTGAGCAATTTAAGATGCGTCATAATTATATTGAGGCACGTAAGTTTGGCTATTCTTAGATCTGCAATGAGTCCCATGCCCAAATTTCTAAGTTTGAGGGCGTCCGTGGATCGGCTGGGCGTATGATTTCTCCCATATCTTCGCAGAATAAAATAATCAGTAAAACTGTAGATGAAGATCCCATTCTTCCTGTTCAGGAAAATCCAATTCATCAAAAAGCTCTTGTGGCAATGCGCGAGCAAAAGATCACTAAAAGACTTCAAACACCGCAAGAGATTAAAAAGCGCTATAGCTACAGCTCTTGAAAAAAATCTACAAGATAATGCTAAAAACATAAAAAGATTCGTGGTGTTCAAAAAGAGTTGGTTTTCGAAAGCGAGCTGTAGGCTTTGTGGCAAGCTGTTCATTTTTGATTATATTCTGGGTATTTTTGTTTTATAAATTCTCCGAATTTATCAATCAGGGTGGCTGCTATTCAGTCCGGTGTTAATGCTAGCCTCCTCAATATTCTGCTAAAAAGGCTACAGTCTGAAGGTCTGGCCTATTTTTGACGGAAATAGTGTTAATTTAAAAATATATTAATGGTGAAAAATTCTACAAGATAAAAACAGCTCAGACTCGTGGGATAGTGTAGCGCTACTTGAAAATTACGTTCTGGATAAATGGGACCGTGATTATTCTACGTATCAGGAAAAGGACTAACTATTTATAAAAATAGAAATAATGAGGCCACTTGAGTTAATAATGGAGTCATTTATAATATTGAAGCTACTAGCAATCTTTCTAATGAAGATATCGGAAAGATTGCTAGTAGCTTTTAACCAATTGAGAAAAAGCCAAAAATGCTAATATAGATATGAAAAGCAAGAACTCGTTTTGCGCCGAGTCCAACTGGGTATATTCATGTTGAATGTTCGGAGCGCACTTTACCTTTATTTGATCGCCAAAGCAAACTGGCGGAGATTTTATTCACGAATTGAAGATACCGACCAAGCTCGATTTGTTGATGGCGCGGAAGATTTAATCTTGATACTTTAAAATGGCTTGGTTTAGATTGGGATGAAGGGTCCAGTTTATAGTGAAAAATCAAGAAAAAGGTGATTTTGGGCCATATCATCAAACTCAACGTCGTGAAAAATATCTTGAGTGGGCGCAAAAAATGATTGAGAAAGGCTTAGCTTACGCTGACCCATATTCGCCAGAAGAAGTTGAAGAATTTCGAAAAAAAGCTAAATCTGAAAAAGCGTGCATTTTTATATCGCAACCATCGCCCAGAAAAATCCACCAGAATGGAAACTTGGAATGCCACCTGTTTTAGAGACGCCAGAAATTAAACGTTATTCCTGGAATGATGCTGTGATGGGTGAGCTGGTCATGGCACAGAGGCTTTTAGATGATTTTTATTTTTAATTAAAGCAGATGGCCTTCCAACTTATAATTTTTGCGCATATTGTTGATGATTTCGAAATGAAAGTTACACACGTAATTCGCGGCTCAGAATACGTTGCTAGCACTCCAAAATATCTTTCGTTGTATGAGGCGCTCGAAATTCAGCCACCAATTTTAGCTCATTTACCTCATATCTTAGCACCGGAAGGTAATAAAAAACTTGGTAAACGCGACGGGGCGAAAAGTGAGCGAATATCGAGCAGATGGAATTTTACCGGAGGCGATGCTGAATTTTTTGGCTCAACTTGGATGGAATGATGGTACTGAACAAGAGATTTTTACTAAAGAAGAACTAATTGAAAAATTCTCTCTTGACCGTGTGCAAAAATCTGGTGCGAGGTTTGACGAACAGCGACTTTTGTGGCTTAATGGCCAGTGATCGCAAAAATTTCTCTCGAAGATTTATTTGAGCGTGTCAAGATTTTTGGGGAGAAAATGCTAAGAACGCTAGTGAAGAATACAAAAAGAGAAGTTCTTAGTCTAGTTTTTGATCGCTTAAAACACTTAAAGACCTACCGCTCGCTAGTGAATACTTTTCTTTGAACAGCAAGTTGATTTGGAGATGATTTCAAAAATAAGCAACTTACTTGAAAAATCGCAAATCATGGAGCTTTTTGAGTTTGGTTATTTCTGAGTTGGAACTAGCTTGAGGAGTGGAATGATGATGAAATCCAAGAATTACTAAACGAGTTGCTTGAAAAGACTGGGCCAGAAAGCTGGGATTCTATTCCAGATTATCCGGATTTCACTAACTTGGGCGCCATTTTTCGCCAGCTTTAAATCAAACTTTTTGCGAGTGATCGGTAAGAATGAAAGCATAAAACGCTTCAAAAATTTCTACGAGAGATTGAAAAATGATAAAATAAGCTTCGTGATAAACGGAGCTTATTGAATATTTTCGAAAAATAATTTTTAGCAATTTCTTGTGGTTTTTCCATTGGTAGTAAATGGCCACTTTTTTTATGATTTTAAAATCTGCACTTGGATGTTCGAAAGGACTTTTTCTTGGAAAAGGTTTAACTGTTGTGTCGTTATCTGCTATAATTGCCAATTTGACATTATTTTTATTTTCTGAAGGCATTATTACTTAGCGCTATTGGTATGGTCTGCGCAAGTAATTTTTAATTGAATTTTGATAACAAATATATTTTTGATAGATATTTTTACTGGCTTCTAGGACCATAGTTTTTGAAGTGTAACAGCTTTTAATTGGGTGAAAATATCGGTATGTTTGACAATATCATTAAAAGGGGTTAGAGTTATAAGAGGACTTCATTCCAAGCAAGAAAGATCTACTAGGATCATAGACTGGATTTAGTACGTGTAGATATTTGGTTGGATATTTTTGGGTCACTTACTAGATAGCATCCAAATGAATGAGCTACTACAAGACCAATCTCGTTTATTTTTAAGTTCAGAGATAAGATCTTGATAAAAAGAATGGTAAGTATCGATACTGCTGAAAGAGTGGAGTGAACTTTTTACCATGCGCTGGTAGATCGCATATGATTATTGAATATTTTTAGAGAGCTCATAGCCCTAAAGGTGTAAGTCTGAAATAATTACCCAAACCATGGAGAAGTACAGCTGTCGGTTTGTGGATAGTTTTTATATATTGAAATTTTTATGTTATTGATTTGGACGAAAATGATGCTGTAGGTTTTTCCGCCAAGCTTTTTTAAGTTCATTTCTTAATTATAACATTTTTATGTAATAGTAAATAGTACTTTTTATAAATGCTTAAGCTATGGTATAATTTTAAACCTATAAGAACAGGATTTTGATAAAGAAAGGTAGAAATGGCAAATCCTTTTACGGCTAGTGATGATTAGACACGGTCAAAGTGAATCTAATATTGTTCAGCAGCACTCAGAAAATTGGTGAAAAATTTAAATTAGAAGATGAAATTAATACTCGAGTTGATTGAAGCAACGACTAAGCCCTCACTCTGGGACGTGAGCAGGCAGAAAATGCAGCTCATCATCTACAAGACATATATGGCGGAATGGATTTTTGATAAATTATATGTTTCGCCGTTTGTTCGTGCGCGAGAAACAGCTGTCAAAATAAGTGGTGAGACTAATTTTTGCGTTATGAATTGATGACAGATTGAGCGAACGAATCTGGGGTATTTGATGGGGTGTTAGTCGTCAGGAACAGAGATCGCACTTTCCATTAACAGCTCGTTTAGCAAATGATGATCCATGGTATATCAGATATGATGGCGGAGAGAGTCTTTTGATGTTTATACTCGATTTAAACCTTTTCGCTCTAAGTTGTGGCAAAAGCATTCAGGAGAGAACGTTCTGATTGTGGCGCATATGCAGCCAATCCAGACAGCTTGTTATGATATTGAAAAATGCTTCCTGAAGATTGGGATAAAATTTATGACAATCGTAAAGTATGATGTACCAAATCTTGGTTTAATTGAATATTCTCGTGAATCCTTATGATAGTAGTGATGTCCGTGATAATTTTACTTGGCGAAGAGTATTGAATTTGGGGTGAAGATATCCATATTATTGAAGACTGGGAGGAGTTTATCGCTGATAAGACATTTTTGACAGATGAACTAAAGTGAACAGATATCAAAATATAAACCATTTTTATAATTCATCAAAAACTATTGCTATATTAAAAATACTTATGCTATTATAAGAGCATAGTTGATGTGCTAACAATAGGGCGATTGTTCTTATTCATCTCCCAAATAGCACTTATTAAATAAAAACAATAAAAACAAACGCCCCTGGGTGGGCGCACATCAGTAAAAATAGCTGACTCTTGAAAAAGGAGCCGATTATTTAGTATAATTTAAAAAGATTATGTTTAGAAGGAATTACTAAAAAGCTTGAAAAATATGTTAAGAAATATTTCAAGCACCACCAGAATATAAAACTGATTGTAGTGGCAGGGTTTGGTTGGAAAAACTAGTTCTAAATTAGCACTGCCACACTTTTTGAAATGAAAAATATCGAGTTAGGCTCACATACGGGTAATCATAATACTCATCTTAGCGCACCAATTGCTATTTTAGGGATTGATTATCCTGGTAATCCGCGTAGTTTTTGGGAGTGGCATAAAGTCTTTAAAGGCTGCTCGAAAAAGAATCAAAGTTCCATCTGAGAATGAACCACAAGTGATTATTCAAGAATTAGGAACAGATCGGCCGGGTGATATTGAAAGATTGAGTAACTATCTTTTTACCCGATATTGCTGTTATTACGGCAGTAACACCTGAGCATATGGAGTTTTTTTCGAAAATATGAATGCTGTTGCTAGAGAGGAATTGTCTGCAGCGAATTTTGCAAAAATTGCAATATTGAATAGAGATGCAATAGCTCAGAATATTCAAATTTAATCACCAATCCCTAATTTTTCAACTTATGGTACAACTGTTTCGGCAGAATATAGTTTTGAAGTTGATGATTTAAACCTTGTTGAGGGTTATATAGGAAAAATGAATACAGCTGAATTCGGTCAGATTCCAGTCAAGATTAAAAGTCTTTGGAGAGCATCTACTTTTGCCTGTAACCTCTGCGGTAGCTGTGGCAGCGAAGATGGGCTTAGCTCCTGATGAGATTATTTAGCCTGCAAAATCCAACCTGTATTTGAAGGATGAATTTTTCTGCGCGGAGTGGAAGATTCTATTCTGATTGATGATACCCATAATTCGAGTCCGGCGGCTGCAGAGGCGGCTCTTCGAACACTTTATAATCTCCATGTACCATCGCGTATAGCTATTTTGGGGTGATATGAACGAATTGGGCGCTATTTCTGTGGTTGAACACCAAAAATTGGTAATTTTTGCGATCCGCTATCTTTTGTCTTAGGGTTATTACAGTTGGGGATAAAGCAAACCAGTTTCTTGCTGCTGCAGCTCGCAATAGAGGCTGTCAGGTAAAAACTCTGTGAATGCTATAGAGGCGGCCACTTTTGCGCGAAAAGTTATGGAGAAAGGTTGTGCTATTTTATTGAAAGGATCTCAAGGAATTTTCCTTGAAGAAGCTACAAAAATTTTTGCTAAAAGATAAAAAGCGATATTTCGAAATTAGTCCGCCAAGATGAGAAGTGGGCTCGTGAGAAGAACGATTTCTTTTTGAAACTTTTTCAAATTTTTGAAGAGGATGAAGTATAGTGGGTGAAATTATTCCAATCGTTGATGAAAAATGATAATGTGTTGACCGTGTAGAGAAGGATTCTTTTCGATAAATCTACAGGCAGAATCTATCGTACAACTTCTCTTTTTGTTCAATTTGGATGGTAGAATATTGATCCAGAAAACGAGCCGAAACAAAACAAACTTCCCCTGGTAAATGGGATTTAGCTAGTGTGGCTGGTCATGTTAATTTTAGTGAGACATACATTGAAGCTATAATTCGTGAAACTAAAGAGGAGATTGGTCTTGAGCTATTACCTGATGATATTCATTATAGTGAAAAGATTTTTACTGAGACTAGACAAAGGGAAACGGCGTTTTACGCAGATTTTTTGGGCAATTGCAGATTTTAGTTTAGAGGATTTAAAAATTGAAAATAGCGAGATCTCAGATGTGAAACTAATTGCTCTGAATGAATTGTCTGAGATGATTGCTGAAGATAGGGACCAGGTTGCTTTCTATAATAATTTTGACTTTAAAAAATTAGCTCAAGAAATTAGCAGAAGTGCACGATAGGTATAATTATTCGCAGGCGATTTTATAAAGAGCAATCCCTCTGCTGCAACCGATACGTTAAAAGCTTTCTTTTTGTCCAAACATGGGAATCTCAAGATGTTTGTCGCAAAGAGTGAGTAGGTGTTCTTCTATACCATCTCACTTCTTCTCCTAGAAGGAGTGCTATTTTTGCGTGTTTTATCTGTGAAAAATCTGGCATTTTAATTGATTCTATAGACTGTTCTAGCGCTATAATTTCAAACCCTTCAGATTTTAATTTGGCGATTTTTCTGTGATGTTTTTGATATTTCACACTGGATAATTTTTCTGCGCCAAGAGCTGTTTATGCAATTTGTGTGGTACTAGTAGGATATGGGGAGACGATTTGTTTCTTGAAAATTTTCATTATCTAAGATTGGAAAAGGTGAATATCCACTAAAAATAACTCTAGATAATTCAAAGCCCTCTAGTTCTGAGGATTGAGCCGATGTTGTGGGTTGAGCGAATATTGTGCTAAGACAATGATTTCTCGATATTGTTTTCTATTTTTATTTTCCAGAGAATTAGGGTTTTTCATTACATATACTTTAACATCTTTGATTGAAAAATAAACTGGTTGTGCTAAAATTGTGCTAATGGATGAACAGAAAATTCAACAGCGAAGACGTGATGATGAAGAGCGCGCAACGGCTAAACGGGCGGATATTTTTAGGATTAGTCTATTTGGATACACGAGAGTTTGAAGATATCTTTTCCTTTAGTTAAAGATATTTTCAAATGAACAAATGTATGCGGCAGAAACTTGCTCCACTTCAGGAAGGAAATGTCGAAGAGAATCAGCTATGGAGAGTGATGATTACTTCACAAACCCAAGGTCTGGTAATCCAAAAGCTAAAAATCATATGAAGACAAAGGTAAGCAATTGATTTTTATTTGATTTCTGAGTTTCGCTTGAAGAAAATAATGCGTCGCTACGACCCCAAAAGAAGTTATTTATGACAATATCACCATCGCTGGCGAAGGTGATAGTGCTACATTGAGCCAAGCATCGCAAACTTTGGCGGGTGAAGCAGTGATAAAGTTTTTGATTATTTACTGATCAGCTGATCGTCTTGGAGCCAGTGATATTCACTATCTGAGAATCAGCGTGAATCAATACGCATCAGGATGCGCGTTGATGGTGCTCTTCATCCTGTTGCAGAACTTTCTCGTGATCGTTATAGGGTGATTCTGGGTGAACTTTCTTCGCGCGCAGGTGTATCGAGCGCTTCAAAAACTTCACAGTCGGGTCACATTCAAAAAGATATTTATCGAGATGGTGGCTCTCACTTATTGAATCTGCGTGTTGAAACTGTTCCAACTATGTATGGTATGGATGCTGTGTTGCGACTATTTAACTTTGACGAGTCAATGCTAAATTTGGATTTGCTAGGTATTGAACCTAAAGAACGTGCTGAAATTGATGAGATTATTTCACATCCACGAGGTATGGTATTGATGGTTGGTCCAACGGGATCTGGTAAGTCAACAACTTTGTATTCGATTTTAAACGCTTTAAATACAACCGATAAAAAGATTATTACTCTTGAAGACCCGATTGAGTATGGCATTGCTGGAATTTCACAGATTCCACCTGATACGACTCATGGTGCAAGTTTTGCGGATGGTCTTCGATCTGTTCTACGCCTTGATCCAGATGTTGTAATGGTGGGCGAGATTCGTGATGTTGGATACTGCGAGGACGGCGATTCAAGCTTCAATTACAGGGCATCTAGTGCTTTCTAGCTTTCACGCCAACTCAACTTCGGCAGCCTTTTCGCGAATGATTGATATGATTGGTCACAATCCAATATTTTCTAGTGCGATTAGACTGCTTATTGCACAGCGGTTAGTGCGTCGCCCTAGACGACAATAAGCAAGAATATATACCCAGTGAGGCTTTAAAACAATGGATTCGTGGTGTAATGAAAAATGTTCCGAGCGAAAAAGATACCGCAGGATATATCTCGGGGATTTTAGGCTATGGAGGCCAGTTTCAAGTACAGACAATCCGTTTGGGGTATAAAGGGCGAATTGTTTTGATGGAACAAATGACTGTTGGCGAAAATATCCAAGCTTTTTTGCGTGGTGAACGTGGTGTAATTTCTACCGAAGCAATTGAGGCTCAAGCTCGTGCAGATGGAATGCTAACCCTAGTTCAGCAAGGTATTGTTATGGCTCTTCGTGGCGAGACAACGATTGAGGAAATCAATCGCTAATTTAGTCTTCATAAATTTATACTAGTTTGTTATAATATTTCTTGAATTGTATATATTAAAGTAAAAAGAGAGAAATATGAGTTTTTGAATTAATCAAAAAGTTAATCAAGCGCAGCAAAAGACGCTGTTCTCGATGTGCGAAGTGGTGATACTGTTCGGTTCATCAAAAATTAAAGAAGGTAATAAAGAGCGAATTCAGGTTTTTGAAGGTGGTTATTCGAACCGATCGAAAAATCACACACCTCACGAATTACTGTTCGAAAAATCGTAAGTGGTGTGGGTGTGAAAAATCATTCCTCTTCATAGTCCGCTTGTTGAAAAGATTGAAATTGTCCGCTGTCTAAGGTTCGCCGAAACTATCTTCGTTCTTGCGAAATCGAAGTGGTAAAAGGCTCGCCTTGAAGCAAGTTAGCTTTGATCGTGAGAGCTATAAATACCTTACCAGAAACTTCAAAAAGCAGAAAAAGTTGAAGCTACAAACGAAAAAGTAGAAGAAGTAAAAGAGGCTTAATCTTTTGGATTATAAAATCGCCCATAGCTTTGGGTGATTTTTCTATATATGTAATTGAGAGGCTGTATTATGACTTGCTTTAAGATATACTTTTTCACTATAATAAAAATAAGTGATGAAAAATAAAGATATAAAACAAGAACTCAGAGTTTTGGCTGAAGAAAAATATCGTCAATTTTCGATGAGACTATTGTCGGGCGTTAATAATATCTTGGGTGTAAGGTTGCCGGCTTTATGCAAAATTTCAAAAAGATTATTAAAAACGAATTGGCGGGGAGTTTATTCGAGATAACGACAATCAATATTTTGAACAAACAATGCTTGAGGGCATGGTCTATAGCTGGAGCTGATTGTGATTTTTCAGAAAAACTGGAATTAATTAAAAAATTTATACCAAAGATTGATAATTGGTCGTGTGTGATAGTTTTTGTGGTAGTTTGAAGATTTCGGAAGTTAACAGGTTAGAATTTTGGGAATTTCTTCAGTCATATTTACTCGGAAGATGAATTCGAATCTCGTTTTGCCGTTGTGTCGGTGATTAGTAATTTTATAGAGAAGGACTATCTGGAGCAAATTCTTTGGAAAAATTTAATAATATGCAAAAGTGATGGTTATTATTCAGAAATGGCGTTGCTTGAGTAATTTTCAGCGATTTACGTAAAATTTCCAGATGAAACGTTATCTTTTTGTGCAGCGTAACACTTTGAAAGTCAAGGACTTTTCAAAAGGCTTGCCAAAAATAATTGAATCTTTTAGGGTTAGTGATAGTGATAAAGATACTATCGTGAGTTAAAGAAGGCTTTTGATGATTCTCGGGATTGATGAAGTTGGTCGTGGCGTGGGCCGGGCCTGCTGGTGGTGGGGGCTTGTGTTTTAAATGATGCTCGGATTGAAGGCTTGACTGACTCAAAAACTCTCTCAAAAAAAGCAACGCGAAAAATAGCAAAAAGAGATTGCCGATAGTTCTGGCAAATTGTTGGTTGGGCTGGGCTGTCTAATAGTGAACTTGATGAAATTGGCTTGAGCTCTAGCCTGAAGCTTGCTACGCGTCGTGCAGTAGAAAAAGTCCAGCTGAGAATGTCGAGAACGAAAAGTTAACTTTGATGAGATTATTATTGATGGCACGGTAAATTTTCTTAATGATACGCCTCTCGAAAAAGTATGCCTCCACTCTAGGCGGATTTACTGATTTCGAGTGTTTCAGCGGCAGCAATCTGTAGCAAAGTGCCAGAGATAACTACATGAATAAACTAGCTATCGAACCGGAATTTTTAGAATATAATTTTGACAAAAATGTTGGGTATGGCACAGCCTCAGCATCGTGCCGTTTTTAGAGCAATTTGGAGTAAGCCAAATTCACCGTAAAAGTTTTTAGCCAATTGCTGATTTGTTGATAACAATGAACAAATAGATGAAAAAGAAGCCTAAAAGAAGATAATAACGAAAAATAACTACTAAAAACTTGGTGACCGAGCAGAAGACTTTGTGGCTGAGTTTTTAAAGCGAGAAGGAGCATACACGAGCACGAAATTGGCGTACCAATTTTGCGAGATTGATATTGTTTTCAGCGGGGCGTAGCGTATTATTTTACGGAAGTTAAGTATCGTACAAAATGATGATTTTGGCGGTGGTGCTGCAGCTCTCTCTAGCCGAAAAGTGCGGAACAGATGCGGTTTGCAGCGGAGCTTTTTGCGCACCAGAACGGTTTATTGGATGTGGATATGCATCTTATAGCTGCAGTGGTCAGTTGCGAGCCAGACTTGGCGATTGAGTCGATTTTTGAAAGTTTAAACCAGCATAATAGCTGGTTTAATTTCATGGGTTTATAGGCTCCAGCAAATTATAGCAGGCCTATAATTTCTCAGAAAATTGTCCTCGCTAAGTTCTTGATTCTTTCTGAGAGAAAGTCAATAAAGTTCTTGACACCAACAATTTTTATAATCTCTGTTGCAGAAAATTATTTGATTTTGCCTATTGGATTTAGACTTTCTGAGAAGGAAAAGAGATAATATCTTCTCTCCGTACTGGGGAGAAATTGTTTAAAGACTGGAGGTTATTTATAATTTCTCTCCATGCTTTTCTTGATTCGACGCCCTCCAGTTTTTGCAATTGAAATATTTCAGGAGGAATTTTTGTGCTCCTCTGAGTATTCCATTAGGCAAGTCTGTATTAGTCTGTATTCTAAGTTTTTATTACTGCTCTCTAATGTAGCACATAATATCATCAGAGAATACATACCTAACAACATTATATTTCAGAATGTCACTAGATATCTCGGATATGGATTTCTTCCAGTTCTTTCTACGGAAAAACGCTTTCGGAACCATCGAGGATCTTTTGCATACCTCTTCGTCCACTCTAACATCTCCATCGGCGCTACCAGATAGATCAAAGAAGCTGTCGTAGTCCTTTTCTTTAAGTATAATCTCTTTTATGATTGTGCTATTTGTTTCCATGTTTTACCCCATAAAAATATTTTTGTGAAACAGATTAGTCTAATATCATAGTAAAATATTCAAAATATGCGTAAGCTAGCAGCTTGCGAGGACCGTTTGCATGGCGGATTTTTCGGCTTGGGTTATCCAGAGTCTTATATTTTTCTTAACTGAAATTTGACGCTTTGATATATTCGCAGCGAAATGCTTTTGTTTGAAGGTAACCAGTTGCAGCGTCGCTATCACCTTTCTGTTGGTTGGCTGACCCATCTGATGCGAGCAGATTTAGTGGGTCATTGGCGAGTTGTTTTCTCTTCGGTAGAGATTTGTTGCGCCTTTTTGCCAAGCATCAGAAAGTGCAACCACGTGGTCGATTTGAACGGCGGAAGCTTTTCTCTCAGAAAAATAATTTGTTTTTCCCGTGTATGGATCATCTAATATTCCGCTTATAATTTGGCATTTTTGAATTTTTCCCGCGCTTCTTTTTAGATCACGTTTCAAGATACGGTTTCGAGTATCACAACTGCTAGAATCTTTTAGCCCAACCTTTACCGAATTGTTCGTCGTGAATAACCTGTTTTTGGTGCGCGACCTTTAACTTGGATCGAATTTAGGTTCAGAGATTTGTGATGTTTGCTGATTTGGACTTTTTCTTGCTCCAAAAATCTGGATTAGAAAAATACCGTAATAGTTGATAAAAATGCAATTATTATTAAGCTCAAAATACGGCGTTTTCGGAAGGTTTTTCATTGCTCGACATAGCTACATTATAACATAATCATTTTTAAAATATAATTGTGGCACTGTGTGATGTGTCTATAATTTTAAGTACTGAAAAATATTAACAAAATATCAATTATAATCAGTGTGTCGTTGGTATCATTGGTAGCGTTGTTGCTATTTTTGGCATTTTCACGCTCAGGATTTTAGCGATTTTTTTGAAGGCACAAAAATTTTAAGCCGAGTGAAAAATAACTCAAATTACTTCAAAAATTAATTTAACAGATCGCGCTAAGACAATTTTTATGCTACAACCACTGAGTTTTTATCGAGTCAAGATTTTAACTCTAGTTGTTCCAAATTAGTTGAAAAAGTACAATTTTAGGTTGTTATAATGATGATAAAATTTCGATTTTTAATGTTGAGAACTCTGAACTTGACGGTGTTGAAGAGGTGACTGCTGCACATGAATTATTGCATGCGGTATGGAATAGAGCAAGTAAATCCGAACGAGACAGATTAAGTAAGGAAATAGAAGAAAAACTACAAGAAAATAAAACTCCAGAGCTCGAAAAACCATAGCTAATTATGCTATAACTGAGCCTGGCGAGCGTGCAAACGAGCTTCATTCTATATTGAGTACTGAATTCTCTGGTCTTTCGAGTGAGTTAGAGGCTCATTATGCTAAGTATTTTAAAAATCGTAATGATATTGTAGCTATGAATACTGGTATAAGGCCAAATTCAAGAGTTTGGAGGATCGCAAAAAGTTTAGATAGAGAATTGAAAAAGTTAAAAAGCTGAGATTAAAGCAGGAAACGACAGATTATTCAAATAAGCTTCAATCTTTAAATATGGCTATTCTTCCTATTTAATTCTCGAGCAAAAGTGGCTACTATCATAGTCAGGGTGCATTTAATATAGATCGTTCGAGTTTGCTGAGCGCAGTAATTCTATGGAGCAATACCGCAATCAGATAAATTCAAAAGTTACAGATTACAATTCAAAAAGTTGTAGAACTTCAACGAATTCTAAACAGATCCAGAGGCTTTTATGACAGTCTAAACTCAAAAATCGAAAAAGGTTGATGGCATTAAATCACTTTAAATATTAATATTTATATGATAAAATTAATGTTGTGGCCAAACTAAAAACAAAAATTTATATGTCAGAATTGTGGTTCTAGCTACCCAAAATGGATGGGAAAATGTGAAATTGCGGTAGTTGGAATACTCTAGTCGAAGAAGTTGAAGAATCTATCGGTAAAAACGCAGTTGCAAAAAGTATTGAAAGGGTAAAATTTTACAAACCCAAAAATTTAGATGAGGTTATTTCAACAAAAAGCAAGATCGAATCTCTACGGGGATTGCTGATCTAGATAATGTTTTGGGCGGCGGAATTTTGCCAGCTGGCGTTTTATTGATTGCAGGTCAGCCGGGAATTGGTAAGAGTACTCTCTGATGCAGGGTTTCATCATGCGTTGCTCAACAAAAAGAGTTTTGTATGTATCTGGGGAAGAGTCGGCTGAGCAGGTGGCAGGCCGAGCGAAGCGTCTGAATGCTGAGAAATCGCCAAACTTAAAATTCCCATAGCTCAACTTCTGCAGATGATATTGGGAGACAATATTGGGTGGTGGTTTTGATTTAGTTGTAGTTGATTCGGTTCAGACTCTAGCGATGAGCGAAATATCTAGTGCTGCGGGTAGTGTTTCGCAAATTACTAATTCATCTAATCTAATTATTCAGGCAGCAAAAATCTGGCACTGCGGTTGTGTTAGTCGGTCATATTACAAAAGAAGGTTCGATCGCGGGCCCAAAAACATTAGAACATTTAGTTGATGTTGTTTTAAATTTTGAAGGTGACCGCTATGGTGGTTTTGTTGTGCGAGCGATCGCAAATAGATACGGATCAACGACAGAAGCGGCTATTTTTGAAAATGGGCGAGAATGGCCTTGAGATTGTTGGAGAATCCATCGGCTGCTCTCCTTGCTGAGCGACAAAAATACGGATGGTTCTATAATTTTTGGCAACCCTTGAGGGGACGCGTCCAATCTTGGTAGAGATCCAAGCGTTAGTTTCGCCGTCGAATTTTTGGTTATCCAAAAAGAACCGCGAGTGGCTTTTGATCTAAATCGATTAAACCTTTTGATTGCGGTTCTTCAGCAACGCACGAAGCTTGATCTTTCCGATAAAGATGTCTTTGTGAATGTTGTTGGTGGAATTAAGCTTTCGATCAGGCGGCAGATTTGGCGGTAGTGATGGCGATTGCGTCGGCGGCAGCGAAGCGCAAACTTTCGGATGGTGTGGTAGTTTTTGGTGAGATTGGGCTTGGCGGAGAGATTCGCTCTGTCGTTCAAGCAGAAAGGCGAATTGCTGAAGCCACTTGGATTTACTAGTGCGCTTGCGCCAAAAACTGCTTCAAAAATAACTTCATTGTGGCTGTGCGTGATTTGCGCGAGGCCTTAATTAAATATTTACAATAATAAAAAGGAGAACATGGATACATTTTTTTATTGCTCATAATCATAATAATTTTTCATGGAAAGATTCTACGCCAATTTTTCTCAAAAAGCTCGTAAGCGAGTACTAGTTGATACTTCCAATTCTGATTGATGGTCGATTTTTGGCGGTAGCGAAAACTGGGTTTGTTAATTTTCGACATTCTAATTCCGCGTAGTGGTGGGGAATTACAAACTCGCTGATGGTGGCGACGATGAGAAGCGAGTTCGGGCGCGTTATGGTTTAGATATTATTTCAGCTCTCCAGAATGAATCAAAATTAAATGTTAGTATTTTAGCGGATAGTAATTCAGCGAAAGAAGGAGTTGATAATCGATTGATTTCGCTAGCTAAAAACTTAATGCCGAGATTTTGACGGCTGATTATAATCTAAATAAGGTCGCTAAAGTTGAAGGGGTGGAGGTATTAAACATTAATGAATTAGTACAATCGGTTCGCGCGATTATTTGCCAGGCGAAAAAATAATGCTTGATATAACCGTAAAGGGTAATGAGAAAAACAAGGTGTGGGTCATTTTACCGATGGAACAATGGTGGTTGCTGAGAATGCGGAATCTCTTTGTTGGGTACAACGGCAGAAGTTGAGTTTATTCGATCGTTGCAGACGGCTGCTGGTAAAAATGATGTTTGCTCGAATCGCTGGCGCAAAACTTCAAAGGTTGAGAATACTATAAGTAAAGGTCGAGCCGTAAAGAGCTCGAATATTGAAAAGCCAGCTCGAAATACACAAGTAGAAGTTTCCAAAAAGATAACACTGAATCTCGGGGCAAAAAGAATAAAAAGTTAGTCAAACTCAAAAACCGAGCGCAAAAATATGTCAAAAACTAAGCAAAAATCCAAAAACCTAAACCAAAACTCATCGCCGAACACAAAAAAATCAATGGAAGCAAGTTTAGTTGAGCTTATGAATAAAAGAATAGAGAGCAAATTCTGCTCTCTTTTTATTTTTTGATGCCATTGGTATTTTTCGCCGATAGAAGAGATGTTTTTAGTGTTAATAATGGTGTGATTTTTGGATGCGATCTTGTTCCTTCCAGATTTTTAGTTATTTGGGTTTGACGATACATCCCTAGTTTTTCTAAAAATTAGGATTTATATAGTTTGAAATAGGTTTAACATATCCAATAAAAATCATCTGATTGTTTGGGCTGGTTTAAATTACTAAATACTGCAATTAATTTCCTTGAATTTACTTTGTTGGTCTGGATTAGGAGTAAAAGACAATAATCTTAGTTCCATCTTGTAGATCTTGAATGTCGTCGTAATCGCGTAATTCTAATAAAATCACCTCTAATAATACCAATAAAAAGTGCTAAGTTTTTAAGTCCCATTTTTGAGACCTCCTTCATTTGTGATTTTCAAATTATATCATATATATCTTTTTATGTCAATATATGACCAGATCTTGAAAACAAGTTATCTTTTTGTTAAAATTAGAGAGAGAAAAGAAAGGAAGATATGGCAGATTTTAATAAAAATTTTAACTCCGGTGATTATAAAAATGGAATTATTAATGCTGTAGTGGAAATTCCCAACTGGCTCAACTCACAAAATTGAATGGAACCGCGATTTGGCTGTAATGCAACTTGATCGAGTGGAGCTCAAAAAGCTTTTGAAACCTACTAATTATGGTTTTTATTCTGCAAACTTTGGATGAAGATGGTGATGAACTTGATGCTTTTACTTATTACAAATGACCCAGCTTACGACTGGAATTTTTCTAGAAGCACGAATCTTAGGTGTAATGAAATTCGTTGATGATGGAGAAGTTGACGACAAGATTATCGCTGTTCCCATGATGACCGTGATACGGGGAATGCTTATAAGACTTTTGGTAGATGTGCCAGATCAACTTATTAAACAGATTAAATTCTCACTTTTTAATCACTATAAAGATTTGAAAAAAAGCTGGCACGACAAAAAGTTGGAAAAATTCGGTGACACAGAAGAAGCAAAAGAAGTTATCGTAGAACTCGATTGCACGCTGGAATGAGAAATAAGTATTAGACTGGAATCGGGCTTACAGGCTCGATTTTTGATTTTTATTTTTGTAATAAGAAAAATCACCCAATTGGATGATTATTGTAATATTTTTATAATTTTTTTCTCAGAGTATCTCTAAGCGATCTCGCTTGGGGATATTACTATTATTTTTCTCCCATTTTCTTTAGTAGCCTTTTTGCTTGTAATATTCTGGGTGATTTACTGTCAAATCAACTATTCCAAAAATCTACATAGTCTTTCTCTTATTAGTGTTGCAAATTTCTCAATCATGACGACTTTTACTCGAATCAATTAATTTTGATCCTGGAGCAAAAAGGTTAACGAAATCTTACGTGCGTTGCGCCATCTTCACGGCTAGAGGAGAACAATATTGATATTTGATAATACTATCGCTTCATTCTCTAGAAAATCCCAAAACGGTAACTTCTTTTTAGCTACCTCGAAATTTTTCTTCATCTGCTTTTCAATTTTTCCACCATAGATAAAGTCATCCTTTTCAATAAGTAATCTGATAGATCTTCTGGAAAATTTACTGGATTTTCCTCTAGGACTGGCTTAGGTAAATTTCTCTGCCTAATAGCAAACTGTCTTTATGACCCATTGAAGTCATGCGTAAAGAAGAATTTATAGAAACATAGATATTCTTTTTTTATTTTATCTCAGTATTCTTTTTCCTTCTTTGTTAATAAATCTATTTCTCGACAGATTTCATCTGCTAATTTTTGGATTAGTCGAAACATGATTTCAAATTTAGTATAGCATCTTTCATCGCTATATCCTCCTTGTAAGGTGTTTTTTAAAAATATATTTTAATATATTAAAATATAAAAAGCCAAATGTAGAATTGATTTTCTTGGGAAATTTATGTATAATTTATTTTATGAAAAAGGGCGAACCTCTTGAACTAGCATACTATACAGCGAGAAGAATTGCTACGCTTAGAAAAAGAGCGATTGATTTTGCTACTGAAAACACGAAGGTCAGTTTCGAAAAATCTATGAAGAATACATCACGCATCCGCTTAGAGTGGCAGGAATTTTGATGAATGGGGAATGGATATCGACTCGGTGCACTGCTGGTGTACCTCCATGATGTAGTCGAAGATACTGAACGCCACTTGAGGAATTAGAGGATACTTTTGCAAAGATTTCTTTTTGGTTGATGGTGTGACAAAGGTTGGTCGTGCACGAAGTGGAATGAAAAATCTTGAACCACTTATGCCGCAGACAAAGGATAATTTGAGTAAACTTTTGATGGCTTTTTAAGTCAAGATGTTCGTGGATTATTGTTAAACTTGCTGATCGATTCACAATCTTCAGACTTTAGAGCTATGTCACCGGAAAAACAGAAAAATTGCTCGCGAAAGTTTGATGTTTTTGCCAGCGAATTGCCAGATCGGTTAGGTATGGGTCGTACGAATGACAATAGAAGAGACGGCTTTTTCTTATCTCGAACCAAAAGAGTATAAAAGATTACAGAACGAAATGCGTAAACGGGCTTTGGTCGTTCGACTCGTAAGTTAGGAAAGTTCGTGAGAGGTAGAATCTGACTCAAAGAAGCTGTATTAAATTTGAAATATCTGGCCGAGTAGCATTTATTCGCCCATAAAAACTTGAAAAACCAAAAGGTGATGTTGATCGTATATGATTTAATGGCGTTAGGGATAATTGCTTGAGACAAAGAAGATTGCTATCGTGTTTAGGGACTTCTTCATTAATCTATAAACCAATGATTGAGCGGGATAAAGATTATATTTCGATGCTCAGCCAAATGTTTATCAATCACTTCATACTACTGTAATTACGCTGAGTTGATTGGGAATTTCAAATTCGCACTAAAGAAATGCATGAATACGCTGAACGTGGTTTAGCAGCTAGTTTTTCATTATCATGAACAAAAATCAGGCAAAAGATTATCTGACTGGCAAACTTTCAAAAGCGTTGTATCAAATCGAGCTGAAGTAGGGTAATGGTGGTCTCTCGAATGAGCTTGCAATGGATTGTTTTTACTCCAAGATGTGCGCAGCGTTTTGGTGATGGGGAGGAAATTGATCCGAACAATTGCAGATTGATATTTTCGGCACCGAATTTTTGCATATTCTCCAAAAGGTAGATATTTATAATTTGCCAGAAGGGTGCATTGCCACTTGACTTTTGCGTATATGGTTCATAGTGCTGACTGGTAGCACGCTTATGCTTTTAAAGTAATGATCCCATGCTGATAAACCGTCAAAGAAGGTGATGTGGTTAGGGTACGACAAGAAAGAATGCTGGAGTTTAAAATTGATTGGCTAGATTTGGTAAAAACTGCATGCAAGAAATTAAGCTTCGCTCGCAACTTCGTCAGAATGGAGATTTGGACCCTAACTAAACGCTGCGATATGGCTGCTCAAGAAAAAGCTAGTGAGAAGCAGGAAAGATATATATTTGTTTAGAAAATTATTGATAAAATGACTTTTACTTTGTAATATAAAAGTTATTCAGTAGAAGGGTAAACAAAAACTGCGCATAACTCAGGTGATGAGGTAGAGACTTGCAGTTTCATGTAAATGCTTTTGTATTCATTGTTTAGGTTCTTTTTCCTCTTTAGCACTATTATGAGTGCTGTTTATTTTTATTTTCCGATTTATTAACCATATATGCAACATCAATGTAATCTCTTTATATTTAACTGTCTGCTTGTTAGTAACATTTTTCTTTGCAGTTTGTATCGATTCTTTTCAGGAATTACATATTCCAACTCGATCATCGTCTAAGTTTTCAACCCTATCTAGTGGAATCTATATATCTTTTTCAGGAAACTACTGCTGAACCTTTTTCAACTTCGCACAACCTCTACCAAGAGATGCTGAAAGAATTTTATCAACAAGTTTGGGTGTTTTATATTAAAACGTTTATATTTCTGAAAGTTTCATATCAGCAGAATTAGGACGACTATAAAATATCAATTCGACTATCGTTATTTATCGTTCGCATTTTTAGCCCATAAGATTTAAGATTATAAAAATATCACGCTGATTTAATTTTTACGGGTATTATCTGAGTTATTTTTGCAAAATATCTTTTTGTTTGTTGATAATCTTCGATTTTAGCCTTTTATTTCGATATTTCAGAGCATTTTAACCTTTCATTAGCTTGTTAGCATATCTTAGCCAATCTTTTTCGAGATATTTTAGGCGTAGTTCATGGATTACTTTTAGGTTGTTGAATATCAAACTATTTTTAATAGGTCTAGTGATTTTGTATTTTCAAAAAGCTTTTTCGATCCAGTTTTCTCGTAAAGTTTTCAATTTTTACCAAGTCTTTGAGACTCTGCATTCTTTGGATAGCATTTTTATCCCAATAAGTTTCATCAATTTTGCTGTCTTTATATATATTGCAAATTTCCTGATTTTGTTGTCATCTTAGCATAAATACACTGAGGATTTTCAGTGCTTTATATTTCCGCTGAGTTTCTAGCAGATATGATCAGTTAACTAATAAGTCTAGTGTGTTCCAGCCATCCACGTTATTTGGCTTTTCGGAACTCATATATTGAATAGTGTAAAGCAAAAGCAAGATATGTGTCAGATCATGTTGAAAATTGATAAAACTATAAAGAATTTTATCCAGTCAAATTTTTATCTTTTGTTTAAATATAGAGAATATATTTTTCATATCAGGATATTATCATAGTGTAATAAAAATCAACGATTTAAATCTGATTTTGCAAATTGTTTGCGTTAAAATAGTGAGAGAAATTTCTAAAATATAAAAGGAGACAAAATGTCTAAAATAGCAATCAATGGTTTTGGGCGAATTGGTCGCAGTGTTTTTAAGATCGCTTTTGAGCGAGGGATGACACTGAGATTGTCGCTATTAATGATTTGACAGATACAAAAAGCTTTGAGCGTATCTATTAAAACATGACAGTACTTTCATGGAAACCATCACCAAGAAGTGACTTACACGGAGGACCTCTAGTTGTGAGCTGGCAAAAATCCGTGTTTTGAACGAAAAGATCCATCTGACTTTGCCATGGAATGAGCTTTGGTAGTGATGTTGTGATTGAGGCTAGGGTCTTTTTGTCGATCCTATGAAAAGCTCGCACTCATATTAGCGCTGGAGCAGTGGTGATTTCTGCGCCAGCTAAAGGCGAAGGATGCTAAATTTATTGTGCTAGGGGTAAATGAAAACACTCTAAGTCGAAGTGATGAAATTATTAGTAATGCAAGTTGCACGACTACTGTATTGCGCCAATTATGGCGATATTAGAGTGTGAATTTAGCGTCCGAAAAAGTCAATGATGACTACCGTTCATTCTTATACTAGCGAGGTCAGCGACTTTCTTGATGCGCCAGCTAAAGATTTTCTGTGAAGCTCGTTCTGGCGGCAGAAAAGTATCGATGCCACCAACAACTGGGTGCAGCTAGCATACGGCAAAAGTTATTCCTGCTTGAGGGTGAAGTTTGATGGCGAGGTGAGAGTGTCAACTCCGACCGTGTCGTTGTCTGATATTACAGCCGTTTTGCACCGAAATGTCTCAAAAGGGAAGAAATTAATGATTTATTTCAGCGGGCAGTAAAGGCTTTTTACCAGGTATTTTAGTGTAACTGACGAACCGTTAGTTTCGAGTGATTTTTAAAGGTAGTTCATTTTCGTGTATTATTGATTTAAATCTTACAAAATGTGGTTGCTGGGAATCTTGTAAAAGTTGTAGCTTGGTCATGATAATGAGTGGGGTTATTCCAACCGGTTGGTTGAAATTGTCTCTGGATGTAGCTGCAAATATTTAAGAGGAGAAATAGAAGATTTATATTGAGCAGATCACTCGAGGGTATAAAAGAGAAGGTTAAGCTACGCCAAAATAGTTATGAATTCGAGGATGTTAGTGGCGAAAATTACGATCTAAAACGATGATTTCCCTGGTTTTTGCACACGAGGGCCGCAATAAAAGTTCTTGCGTGATAGTGACTCGCGGGCTATCCTGTTGTGCGGTGGTGCGCAAGGTATGGCAATGGCAGCCAATCGCTGGGGATCTGCATCTAGGTTTGGGATTCTAAAGAGGCAAAATGGACGCGGAATGATAATGATTCAAATGTTTCTTTGTTTACCAGCTCGCGTTTTTGAAGATCCTTGCAAATGAAGCTGAATTGAAAAGACACTATTAAAATTTGGCTCCGAGACTCCTTTTGCAAACGCCCCAAGATTTAATCGAAGAAATAAAATGATTGACGAGGTATAAAATGACAACTATAGCACCAGCAATTTTAGCGACTACGCCAGAAGAATATAGAACAACAGATTAGCCGCCTTCACGGGATTTTGTGGGAGAGGTTCATATTGATATTACGGATGGTGAATTCGCGCAAAAATCCTTAACGATTCCTGAAACGCAAGTTTGGTGGCCAAAAGGAATGGCTGATATTCATATGATGGCTGCTCGACCAAGTGAGCACATTCTCGACTATTATTCAAAATGAATCAAATATGGTGATTTTTCATGCTGAATGTGAAGAAGATTTAGTACCGATATTTAAAACTCAAAGCGAAACAATGATTAAAAACCGGCAATGCTCTTGCTGATCTAACTGTTCCGAAACTTGCAAAGGAGGCAATAAAAAGAGGCTGAACATGTATTAATTTTCTCTGGAAATCTAGGTGAGAAAATCAGTGGAAAGGCTAGGACTATGCAGCTTGAGAAAAATTCGGCTTGTTAAAGCGATTAATTTCGAGATGTCGAGATTGGTTGGGACGGTGGTGCTAATCTTTCGAATATATTTAGTTTATCCAATCGGTGGATATCGTTAATGATGGTAGAGACGATTGCTGATAATCCCAACGCTCGATATATCTATAGGAGATGGTTGCTGAAGCGAATCGAAAGGGAGCTGATTTAGTGGAGGGAAAGAGTCCCAAATATTTTTGGCGATTGGTGCGGCCACAGGATGTTTTTGCGTAATTCTGAGATATTAAAACTGTTCAAGAAAACAATCATGACCTTTTACTTCCGAGATGGGCTCAAAATTGATATTAAGATAGATTTTTGCAACTGGTGGCGAGCTACAAACGTTGCTGTAACTTTTCTGGTTGAGCTGGTTTTGACGTCTAGTTTTCATGGGTACTATTGGTGAAACATCTAGCAGGTCAACAAGTCTTAAAGAATTAGATGCTGAATTTGTCGATACTTCTCGTGTTGAGATTTCCGAAAAATTATAATGCAGATTATTCAACGGTTATTCTAGCTCCAAATGGTGAGCGGACAATTCTAAATATCGTGGTGCAAGTCATGCATATTTCACGACAATTTTAAACCTAGACCCCGTGAATTTGATTGGATTTTGTGTCTAATCTATCTGGGAGATTTGATACTTTTAGATAATATTTTTCATGAAGCTATAGCGTGAAAATTATGTCAAATCCTGGTAGGCTTGCTCATCCATTAATTTTAAATTTATTGAATGATGTTGAGGTTCTACTTTTTAAACAAAGAAGAGCCCAATCTCTTTTCGTGATTTTGAACTGGAAGAGCTAGTTTTGCGGGCGAAAAATCTCGTAAAAATAATTATTGTAACTTCTGGAGCGGATGGTGTTTTGGGCTACTGATGGGGATTGTATAGATTCGAGCGGGTGTTGTACGAAGATGTTCCGCGTAAAAGATACTACGGTGCTGGTGATGCGTTTGGTTCGGGCTTCTAAGTCAATCAATCTCAGGTGGGAATTAAACAATCAATTCTTACGCAAGCGCAAACTCGACTCATAATTCAGTATATTGGAGCTAGGTATCCTTTATGAAAAGGTGAAGAATTACATTCGATGCCAATGTCTATGAAAAGAGGCTAAATGTATAGGTTTGGCGGAAATTTTAGGTTTGAGCGGCTCTGTAGAGAGAAGATTTTCGGCGAGAGATTGAACAGAATGAACCCAAAGATATTATCGAAATCTGTCATCAAGAGGTCACTAGAAATATGAAAATTCTCACCAGATTTTACGCGAACTTGGTTTCAGGATAGTGATGTTTTTGGCGCGAGAGGCCATGCATTTGGTATAAATTTCTTTTGGTGACAAGGTTTTGTGGATGAGAGTGATTTTTGGCAAAAATTTCATCCATCATTAGTGCTCTGTAGCGATGGTCTTGTTTCTGTAAATAAATTAGATGTCGAGCAAGATTTAAAACCTGTGGGTGGACTTTGAGGATCGAAAGTCTAGAAAATGCACGTCAAGAAATTCAACAAAAACTTTTTGACGAATACAATACTTTTATCATAAGGAGAAAAATGAGATATCAAATTTGTGTGAGCGGGTGGCTAAGTGCCCGAGGTGATGGCGTCGAAAGACTTTGCGTTTAGACTAGGAAGAGATTTCAGACAGGAAAGACATTAACAACTGGTGCAACTGTTGGTCTGTTCACTATGCAGCTATGGAGCTGTATGGTAGTAAAAGGTCGTAAAAGGCACTGGCGTGGCTTTTTCTCCAGCCTCAAGCTTTCCGCCATGACATATTAAAACTTACTGTTTACCATTTGAGCCGTTTGATTATATCACTTTCACCGGTAAGGGATATGTTGGTCGTGATGCACATTTGAGTGCTTTTCAGTGATGCAGTAATCACAGTTGGTGAGTAGAATGGGATCTCTTCATGAGCTCGCAACTGTTTTCTGAGTCTCGTAAGGTCTGTGGCGTTTTGCTTGGATCCGCTGGGTTAAGCGGATTATGTTTCGACTCTTTTCAAGATGTTCAAAGTCCTGGTGCTAAAAGATATTATCTATGATGATAATCCACGAGCGGTTAGTACATAAAAGTTATTGCGGCATTGGATAATATGCCGATTTTTGAGGCGCCGTCATCCGGACGACCATGTATCGGATAAACGCACCGGTAACGGATGCTTTGTATTTGCGAAAGTAATAAAAATATTGTAGAATATCATAATGAAGTCGCGTGAATTTAAACTTAAAATCAAAATATCTAGCCGACTGGCTGACCAGCGCGACTATTTTCTCAACTAGTTGAAGGTTTAAAAAGTGAGCGTGAACAAACTTTTGCTGGGCGTGACTGGAAGTGGAAAAAACTTTTACAATGGCAAAATATTATTCAAGCAGTTCAAAAGCCTACTTTGATTTTTGGCGCACAATAAAACTCTTGCGGCGCAACTTATAGCGAATTCAAAAGTTTTTCCTGGAAAACGGAGGTTCATTATTTTGTGAGCTATTTTGATTATTATCAGCCAGAAGCCTCACATTGCGAAGTACAGACACATATATCGAAAAAGATTCGCGTATTAATGAGGAGATCGAAAAAGCTTCGCCACGCCGCAACTGAGGCACTTAACTCGAAGTGATACAATTATTGTTTCGAGTGTGAGTTGGCTTTATGGTGATTGGCTCGCTGGCAGTTATATGCAAATGGCGCTACATATCAAAACCCGGAATGCGATATAACCGTGAGAAATGCTAGCATTTTGAAAAGATATTCAATATGAGCGAAATGATGTAGATTTTGCGCGTGAACTTTTCGGGCTCGTGGTGATACGGTTGATATTTTTACAGCAGGTTCGGATCTGTCTTTATGCGGTAGAGTTCTTTTGGTGATGTGATTGATCGCTAGTTTGTAAACTTTAACTGGTGAAATTATTGAAAAGCCTCAGAGTTTCGATATTTTTCCTAATTCACATTACGCAACACCCGAGAAATTATCGAGCGCGCTATTCCAGATTGAGAAAAGAATTTTATACACTGCACGGAATATTTCGAAAAATCAGAAGTTTTTGGAAGCACAACGATCAGCTCAGCGCACCAAATATGATCTTGAAATGCTTCGGGAAACTGGATTTGTAAAAGGGATTGAAAATTACACGCGTTATTTAACTGAGCGTGCACCTCGGCGAGCAGCCTGGTCAAACTCTGCTGGATTATTTTCCTGATGATTTTTGCTTTTAGTTGATGAATCGCACATGACTTACCACAGGTTCGTGGAATGTCGAACGCGCGACCGTGCCCGCAAAACTGTTTTGTGGATAATGGTTTTCGCTTTACCATCAGCACCAGATAACCGCCCGCCAACTTTCGAAGAATTCTATAAACATATCAATCAGGCTATTTATGTTTCCGGCAACCCTGGTGATTTCGAACTGAGACATTCACCAAAGCCAGCTCAGCAGGTTATTCGCCCAACAGGATAGCTTGGCCCTAGAAATTGAAGTTCGGAAAACTGAAGGTCAAGTTGATGATTTAATGGAAGAAATTCGAAAAGCAATTTCGATAGAATCAGCGTGTTTTAGCAACAACTTTAACCAAGCGAATGGCTGAAGATTTGAGTGGATTCTTAGAAGAAAACGGCGTAAAAACGGGCATATATTCATAAGCGAAATTGATACTTTGGAGCGTGGTGATATTTTGCGTGATTTGCGAAATGGTACATACGATGTTCTTGTTGGAATCAATCTTTTACGCGAGGGCTGGATCTGCCAGAGGTTTCATTGGTCGCACTATGGATGCTGACAAAGAAGGATTTTTGCGTTCAGAAAGCGCGTTAATTCAAACAATTGGGCGGGCGGTCGGCATGAAGAAGGAAAAGTAATAATGCTGATGCATAAATTACGCGTTCGATGCGACTTCGTAATTGATAGAAACGAATCGTAGGCGAGAGATCCAGCAAAAGTATAATTTTGAAAATGGAATTACGCCAAAAAGTGTGCTGAAGGAGATTAGTGAAGGTTTGCGCGCAATCATTCCGCAAAAGATAAAAACCAAAATTAGATTTAAAGGAAAATTCCGCGCCGAAGAATGGCAGTGTTGATTCAAGATTTAACGAACCAAAGTGAATCTTGCAAGTGCAAATTTACTTTTTCGAAGAGGCGGCAGATTTGTGAGACTCAGATTGCGGAAATTCGAAAAGAAGATGATGGAATAGGAGATTTATGAAGTTTATTAGTAAAAAGACAAGAGCTTTCTTAAAAATAGTTTTCAATTGTCTGCTTGTTGTTTTGGAATTTAATTCTTTCGGTTGGAATAATTTTTCTTCACCAAAGAATTAACGAGATGGTTAAAGATTCTGGCGAAATTGATGTTAGCCAAATGAATTCGATAAATAATTTAAACCAACGAATTGAAAAACTTGAAAAAGAATAAATCTAAAGACTCCTGTTTTTGGAGTTTTATTTTTAAAAAATCTTTTGAAAAAGTGATATACTTGAGTGTATGGGATATCAAAAGATGAAGTCAAACATTTTGGCTGAGCTTTTCAAGCATTTCACTTAGTGAAGAGGAGATTTTCGAACCTCCAAACTGATTTGGAAATATTGTTGAATATATTGGAGCAACCTCGAGAGCTTAATACAGACGGCGTGGAGCCAACTTATTCAGTTTCGAAAAATCAAAATGTTTGGCGAGAAGATAAAATTGATGATTACGGTGGAAACGAGATGAACTTTTAAAGTTGTGGTGAGAATGTTAGACATAATCAGTAAAAAGTTCCAAAGGTTTTATAGGAGAATTATGACGAATATTTTTGAAATAGAGACAAGTTCTATCCTGGTACTTTGAAGACGAATTTGTCAAGGAAAGCTATTTCAGAAAGCGAAAAATGCTGAAAAATTTAATGCTACAAGTTTGACTGAAGAGCGAGCTCAGCACGTGCTCAAGAAATTGATGAAAAGATTTCAAAGGCGAAAAAGTTGGTGAATTAGCAGGAGTTCTCTTTCGTCGCGAAGGATAATGGTATTTGGTCTGCCTTCAACTGCTTTCAGCTAAAATGTTGAAGGATTTCAAAACACCGATTCAGGCGACCAGGTTGAAAAACTTGAAAAAGCTGGCGGCAATTTGTATCGAAAAATCAACGGTATTCTTTTGCCCAGCGGTATTCAACATGAGAACTCAGCTTTTGGCGTAACTAAAAACTCGTTGATGAAACGCGGGCTGCGGGCGGATCATCAAATTGTGCTCAGCGGTGATCACTGCCTTGACATCGTGCCTTTGTGCTCGGGACTGATACAGGGCGGTCTAATTCGCCAGCCAGCCAGCGAACGGTGTTTATGGCAAAACCCAACTATGGGTACAGTCTCCGATTTGGTCTGGTGGCAATGGCTCTTTCCAACTGATACAATTGGTGTGGTGAAAACTGTAAAGAGAGACTGACAGTATGCATTATGGCAGGTCTTGACGCACGCGACGCAATGACTTTCACTGACTTTTGCAGAAGAACAAATCCGAAAAGGCAAAAATTGGAGTAGTTAAAGAATTTCTTGGTCAAAGGGATTGACTCGGAAGTTCGAAAAATAACTCGAGATTATATTGAGAAAATGCGAAAAGAGCTGGGCATGAAATCAGCAGGGTTTTCTCTACCAATGAGTAAATATTCGCTTGCTATCTATTATGGCTAGTTGTTCCAGCGAGGTCTCTTCAAACTTAGCATCGATATGACGGAAATTCAGCGGACATGTGTTCAGAAATCTGCCCAAAACTGCGACGAAAGTTTTTGGCAAGTCTCGTGATGAAGGGTTTTGAAGCCGAGAATAAAACGCCGAATCATGATTGGCTCCTATCATAGCTCGAGTGATTTTATGATGCTTATTATGAAGGCACAGAAAGCTGCACACTTTTTAATTAATGAGTTTAATAAGCTTTTCGGAAGAAGTTGATTTTTGTTGGACCTGCTGCACCAACTCCTGCATTTAAAAATTGGTGAAAATGCTCACGACTCAGTAAAAATGTATCTAGCTGATGTTTTGAGCGCACCAGCTTCGCTCGCTGGACTTCCCGCAGTTTTCTGTTCCAGCTGGGACTGAAAATGGCTACCGGTTGGCGTCCAGATTGACTGGAAAAATGGAATCAGACGCAAAAATTTTTAACTTAGCATGAAAGTTTGGAGAAACTAATGGAATTAATTTTTCTGCAATTGCAATTTTAATTTGTGCGGTTTTTATTATTTGTTGCGATTAATCTAACCGCCGCATAAAAATCTAAACCCGATAAAGAGAAGTTTCAGCGTGATTGGTTAGTTATAGAAAATTCAATCCAAAAGATAACTTGGCGAGTTGGCACTTAGCGCCAATTAATGCGGATAAACTAGTTGATAGTGCCTGCGGGGAGTTGCGGTTTTCTGGTCAAACGATGCAGAAACGCCTTAAAGCCGCCAAGAATAAACTCATCTAGTCCAACTCAATTTGGCTGCTCACAACCTGAGAACGTGGTTGCGCACGAACACGCGCTGAGATTAATTTTGACCAACTCGCTTGAGCGATGGCTAGTTTTTAAACAAGCTGAAAAGATTAGAGCAATTTGATGAAGACATTTTTAAAGAAATACAGAAATGACAATCGGAATTGAATGTCATGTTCAATTAAAACACGAAAACTAAGCTTTTTAGCGGTAGTGATAATGATGCTCGCGAAAAATCACCGAACGAAGCAACTTCATCGATTGATTTTGGCTGCCAGGAATATTGCCAGTTCTAAATAAAGAGCGGTTCGTAGCGGTTCGAGCTGGGAAAGCACTGAATGCAAAAATTGCTAAGTGAGCCGATTTGATCGCAAACATTATTTTACCCAGATTTGCCAAAGGGTTATCAAAACTTCGCAGCTGTATCAGCCGATTGTTGGTGAAGGAGAAAGGTATTGCGCCACTTCCTAGCGGTGGGGAAGTAAAAGTTCGGAAATTGAACATGCTCATCTTGAAGAAGACGCTGGAAAGCTCACTCACTTTTGGCGACCATTCTTCGGTTGATTTGAATCGCGCCGAACACCTTAATCGAAAATTGGTTTTCAATGCCGGATATTCATTCAGCTGAAGAGGCATGAGCTATGCCGCGAAACTTCATAAGCGAATGGTTTTTGCAGATGTCACAAACGAGTGATTTATATCAGAAATATGCGTTTGATGTAAATATCTCCAGCACGAAAAATTGGTGATGAAAAGCTGGAACGCGAACTGAAATTAAGAATCTAAACAGTTTTAGAGTGTTGAACGCGCGGCTCAATATGAATTTCGAGCGCCAGTTAGACTGCTTTGAAAAAGGTGAGAATATTACAGGAAACCTGCGGTGGCTTTGATGATGAGCAGAAAGGCAGTTTCGCAACGGTAGCAAAGAAGAAGCTCAAGATTATCGATATATGCCCGATCCAGATATTCCGCCGATTATTTTGAGCATGAAGAAATTTCGAAAATGCAGGCACACCAATTATGCCAGATTATTTCGTGAAAAGTTTTAGTATTTTGGGCTTGATAATTCAGTTATTGAACATGTTCTAATGATTATCTAATCGCTGAACTACTCCCTGCAACTTGGGGTGGTCCTGGCTGGTTTCTAAGAAGACATTGATTAGTGAAGGTGGATTGATAATCTACTATTAGACATAAAGAAAAACATAGGCAATTTTTAACTGGTTTGCATCAACGCATGCGAAGAACCTCGATTTGAAAAACTCTACAAGGTTATCTTGTCCTCGTCGCTAACTCTTCTCGCCCATTTGGTTCAGAGAGAAAAAGTTAGCTCAATGGCGGTCATCACCTTTCCTAGCGATGCTCAAAGATGAGATTTTGGAATTTATGCCAGATCGCTGAAGTGAATCTTCTACGGTTTCTGATGAAGGTGAAATTGCGAAAATTGTTGATGAAGTGATAAGCATCCAGCTCGCAAAAAGCGATTGAGGATATTCGAAGTGGTAACGATAAGGCGATTGGCTTTTGGTTGGTCAGATTATGAAAAGATCGCAAGGAAAGGCAAATCCAGCCTTAGCGCAAAAATTGATTCGGTGAAAGGTCTAGGTGAAAAACCCCAAATTTCACTATTGATATAAAATTATTTTAGGTAGAATACAAACAGATTTGATCGCAAATAAAAACATAAAATAAAAAGGAGAAAATGAGTTCGGTTATGGAAATTTTTAGTCGTAATTCTATCTGTTGCGCTTGCAATTTTCATCATTCTTGAATCATTTGCTTCATTTTAATCATTCAGGTGACTCGCCAGATTGGTGATGTGACAGAACAATCGATGTCGTACGTTGATGAGATGGTCAAAAGTATTGCAATTACTTCGCCGATTATTATTACTAAATCGATGAGTATTTTTATTTAAAGTGAAAGGAGAGTGAGTAAAGGTAAATTTGGTTTTGGTTATGATTTATGCAGCTGTTGGCGAGTTGCAGTGAATTCTGGACTGCTCCAAAAAGCGTCAAAAAGAAAACCCGAAAAGAACTTGAGAAAAAGGCTGGAGAAGTCGGAAAAGGGTTAAAGAAAAACTAGTAGGCTGCGGTGAAAGAGCGAAAAGGTTATTGATGAGTTAGACCTGAATGAATTTGTCAGGCGCAAAGTTAAGACTGAAGCAGCCGTTGAGAAGTAAAAGATTGAAGCTGGTAAGTTGAAAAACGAGCCTTAACACATATGAAGGGCAGGTTTCGGAGTTTAATTTTTCAAAGAAATAAAGATTAAATTGTTTGTTTTAAAAATCTCCTACTAAAAATGGTGAGATTTTATTTTATTTTCCTTTTATTATTTAATTAGAACGAAGCTATTTTTCCTTAATTAATGATATTTTTATTGATATGTTGGTTTTCTTTTGATGACCATTGATTGATATTGCATTGTTTTGAATTAGTCGGCGAGCCACTTTGCACTAGCAAGATTATTTTCTGTGAGAGCTGAGATTACATCACAACCAATGAAGCAGGTATCTCGCTGGCGAGAATTTCAAGTTCAATAGCTAGATAATGCGTTGATGTTATTCCCCGAACAAGGTTTCGGTTACTCGACAGCTTTACGGCGATTTTCACCATGAATTAAATCTGTCACTGCTGAGCGAGAGTTTTTGCATGCCAGTCGAAATGAGGGCTTTTTGTGTTTATCTTCATTCTTTCTCACTCTTGCTCTGATAGTATTAAATAATTTTAGGTAATCAATCGCACCATCGTTCATTAGCGCTTTAGCAGAATTGATAAAATTTATAAACGCTTGTTTTATTCTCGTTCAGCCAACCAGCACCACCTTCGCTTTTGCCAAATTCGGCCGGTTGATTTGTTGATTACTAGCGGTGCAGTCATTGCGAAGGCTTCACGGTTTTCGCATTTTCGAATCAATTCTACGCCAGAGAGTAAGTTTCGACTGATCACTACCGCCAATTTGAAGATTGACTCTTTTTCGCGATTAAGATGGAGAAAATCATAGCCTTGAAGTATTGTGTATGAGAATTGGCGTAACTTAGACTGCTTCCATTTTTGATGCGAGCTTTTAAAGAATTCACGAGATGTAAGCTCGTATATTAAATTCTCTACCAATATCACGCAAGAAGGGAGGGGGATATAGCCAGTCGTCGTTGTTGACTAGTTCAGTTTTTGCCAGCGAATAGTTTTGAACTTGTGTAGAGAAAGCGCTGAGTATTTTAGCTAATTTCTTCCAAACAGCTAAAAGTTCACGCTCTTCGGTATCTCTCATATCACCTGATAGCACCAGTTCCACCTCCAACGAGTAGAACAACTTCGTGGCCGTGTTCGATAAGCGACGAACCATCATGTAAACCGCCAAGTGTCCAACATGTAGACTGTCAGCAGAAGCGTCGGTGCCGAGGTAAAGTTTTAATTTAGTGTTATCGATAATCGTCAGTGGAAAAGTAGTTTGGTTCCAAAAATCCGCGCCATTTTGTAGCTCTTCTGATAGTTTCATTTTTCCTTTAATTTATGAGAATTTAATTTTAGCATTTTTATTTTGTGAAAAATCAATTTACACTAGTATAAAAAGCGTTGAAAAATAATAAAAGATGTGTATAATTAAAATAGTTACGGATAAAATGCGAAAAATATTCAGTAAGCAATCTGATTCTACTAAAAAGAAAGAATCGGGTCAAAAACAGGGTTCGAGGAATACTACACAGCGATCATCGCACAAAAGTAATTTATCGAAGAATAATCTTACTTTTATGTTAATCTGGCTCGTAAGAGCCAGATTAAAAGATGTTGTTGTTAGGGGCAAGAGCGGAATACTTAGATAGTCTACCTTAAAGAAATCCAGTGAAAAGATTTTACCATTTTCACCCCAAGAGAATTTTAAATATTGGTTCTCAAAAAGGCGAATTATGTTGCTCAAGATTGCTGGAGCTAGCGCGCATTGTATTTGTAGTTATTTTAGGCCTTATGCGTATTTCCAAAAGGACCTTCAGAAGATTAAGCCGAGCGAATTAGCTAGACGAGTTCAAACTACGGTTTCAAAATACTATGATCGAAAAACGGCGAGCTTATCTGGGAGGATAAAGGCCTCGGAGATTATAAGTTAGTAGTTGAAGATTCAGAAATATCTGACTGGGCCTAAAAAGCAACTGTAGCGACGATCGAAGATCGAGACTTTTATAAAACATAAAAGGCATTACGTGTCTGGAATTTTGCGAGCTGTTGTTAATAATTTTCGCGGAGGTGCTACTCAGGGTGGATCGACTCTCACCAACAATTAGTGAAGCAAAGTCTTTCTGATGAATCACAAGAACGTGGAATAAAGGGATACCGCGAAAGATTAGAGAGAGATGTTCTTTGGCTATCAAGTGGAAAAGGATGTATAGTAAGGATCAGATAATTGCTTTGTATCTAAATGAATCTCCGTATGGTAGTGCGTCGAAACGGTAGAGAATCTGAAAGTGCTCAAACATATGTAAAAACCTCAAAAGATCTTACTATAGCCGAAGTTGTCTCACTAGCTTCTATTCCGAATAATCCTGGTGTATACAATCCTATAATACTGCTTTATAATAAAAGTTTGATCGAGCGCCAGCATAAAGTCTTAACGATATGATTGAAATGTGGATATATAACTGAAGACCAGGCTAAGGAAGCAAAAAGTATTGATATTTTTAAGCCAGATTAAGCCAGAGCAGGATCAATATGCTAACATCAAAGCACTCATTTTATTCAAGCGTTAAAAGCAGCTAGAAAGTGAATTAGGGTGTTAGATTGTGCGGGCTGGCGGTTTGACGCGTTAAGACAACACTAGATCTAAAAGCTCAAGAGCTAGCTGAAAGTGCTGTAGCGCAGGATCGAAAAGAACATGAGCATATTTCTGGCGCAGATAACATCGCAATGACTTCTATCGACGTTCAGACTGGGCGTTAGCAGCTCGAGGTTGGCTCTGTTGATTACAATAAGACTGGTTATGCGCTAAAACAAACGCGGCGACTTCGCTTCTTGATCCGGCTCGAGTATAAAGACCGATTGCAGATTATGCAGCCTATTAAATAAAAAGGATATAGTATATCGCCAGGCACTATCTTTGGTGATGAAAACATAGATAGTCTTTTATTGTGGCGGAAATTCTAATAGTTGTAAATTAAGGAATTTTACCAATAGATTTTTATGGTGATGTGACAATTAGATTTGCCACATAATTCATTAAATATTGGTGCAGTTAAATCTCTTTCATTGTTGGTAGAAAATGGAATCAGGACAGCCAGAGATTTAGGTGATAAATCTTTATTGTCAGAGTCCTCAGCAGGACTTCGGCAGCGATTGGTGGTGGATGCCTGTTCGTCAGGATGAACATACTAATGCTTTCGTCATTCGGCGTGGGGTGTTTATAAACCATTGACATATGTGACTGAAGCAAAAATTTCACCTGAGAAAGATTAAAAGATTGGAAAAGATAGTCAATCTAACGATTGATGTACAGGCTGCTTATATGCTCAGTATATTCGTGCGGATTCGGCGACTCGCTCTGCGGTATTTGGAGCTCAAGGTCGAAGCTATGGGTTTGTAGTTCCTGATAGTTTGGACTGACCCATGACTGAACCACAGATGATAGTAAAGGACGCGCAAAAGATTCTTGGATGATGAGTTACTCGCCTGTCGTAGCGACCGAGTTTGGCGGAAATCATGATGGCCTACGTCTTCACACTCTGCATGATAATTTACTGTTCGATAGAGTTATGAATGACTATATGCGATCTTGTATACTAACATTTATATAGCTAGAGGGTGGAAGAGTGGCGATAAAAATTAAGCGTCCATCGGGCATTCAAAACTGTAATATTGGTGGTAAAAATGATCTTGGCTCATCTTGGTGAGAGTAGAATAAACGAATTCTATTTAACAAAAAGAAATTGAATTTGATTCGATCTCGAAAAAGAAAAGTTACTGTCTTGTGCCAACAGAGTCAACGAAATTAAATATTCAGTTGTGAAACAACAGACCCTGTTTCAAAAAGACGATCATAGCCCTGATGGCCATCGATGCTAATACTGAGGATGATGCTCATAATTGTAGCGACTCAAAGCCTGAAATTAGTAGTTTCATACTCTTTACTAGTGGAAATAACTATAGAATAAATGCTGCGATTTCTCAAGGGAAGTTTGCAATTAAATCCGTGGTTATAAAAGTTGATGGTTCGACCTATAAGCACTGCTACTCCACTAGTAACACTGTCTCTGCGACTTGTGCGTTTAGCAAAAGTGATAAAATATCTCAGTGCAGCTACGGATGAAGGATACGTATCATCGAAAAGCATAGTGGGATCAGCTATCACTATTAATTAATATGAAACGGAGCTAGTTTATAACTCCGTTTTCATGAAAAAGAATTTTATTTAGTGCGTGGGAGTTCATGGCGGTTAATTGCGGCTGAAACAAAATCACCAACTCCGCTAGGATAGTTTACAAAATCAGATTCCAAGAACCAAACTAGTGCAAAAATTAATACAGTGGCTCAATTACGCTTCAAAACGAAACGATATTTCACGGAAGAAATTAACTCGTAAATCTCCCATGGTTTGGTAAAGATCGTAGAAAAGTTCTTCATATGATTGCACTGTGCACTTTTGCATTTTCATCGGCGATTTGTTTTGTTATATGGTTGTCATTGAGAATGTTTTAACATATAATAGACGTAGACTAGTTTTCAGCTGTACGAAAATGGAACAAAGAAAAGGAAATAGAGGGATGGATAGAGCAAGAGACAATTTATCGGAGAGTGCTTTTGATAATTTATTTATTTGGTTGACTAAGTCTAGATATGAAGAATATTGGCCCAGATTCAAGTTGAGCATTGCCGAGAATGAGTGGAGTGAGTTGAGTGATTCTCAAGATTTTAGAATTTTGGTACGGCTGGTCGGCGAGCTGAATTGGGGCCGAATCGGATCAACAGAATTACTATTGAGAAGTGCTCAAGCGCTTGTCGCGCGCTACTTAAATTCAAGAAGCTCCAAACCAAGCGTTGCAGATTGGATGGGATGTTCGAACTCATCTAGGAATTAGCCAAGTTGTGCAGAAGTTCTTGCAGCAAAATGGGATAAAGAGTGTATTTCTTTGACGAAGCTCGTTCGACGCCAGAGCTTTTTTGCCGTTCGCGCGCTGGGAAGCTGATGCTGGAATTGTATCTTGGCTAGTCATAATCCACCGCAGGATAACGGTATTAGGTTTATTGGCGGACGGAGCCAAATTATCGCACATGATAAAGGATTGATGGAAGTTTGTATATTGATGAAATTCAAGCGAAGATTTTAGCTCTGCTTTCGAAGAAGTAAAATTGAGCTTGATGGTAAAGCAATTGACCAGAAATATATTCTAGCCAATGTAGATCTTTCGTTATCTGATAGCTCGAAAGTGCTAAGATTATACTTTCACCAATTCACAGGGACTGGCTGGATTAATTCTACAGAAAACTTTTTACTTTGCAGCCGGTTTTGGATCAAATTTCAGTAGTAAAAGATCAAATGGTTGGGACGGCAAATTTCTTGACTTTTGCCCGATCAAACCTAATCCGGAAAAGATTTGATGCTGTACCGGGCAATCAATCAGCTAAAACAAGAAAGGCTGATGTCGCATTTACGACAGATCCTGATGCGACCGAATACGTACGAGCCGAAAATGGCGAAGTTCGGATTTTTCGGCAATGAAGCAGCTGTTTTATGGCTGATTACTTTATTTTCCAAAGCTGAGCAATCAATTAAAGACGGTTTTATGCGAAAGAGCTTTGTTATGACTGACGCATTGAATGCTCTAGCGCGAAAATATAATGTTAAGATTTGGTGATAATTTGGCGGTTGGATTTAAGTTTATTAGTAAGATAATTCGGGAGAAAAGAAATCGGTATGGTAGCAACTTTTCAGCTGGGTTTGAAGAGAGCTTGGGTGGTTTGCTGGGTTCACAGACGCGAGATAAAAGATGCTAGCACTATTAGCTAATGGTCGCCGAACTAGCTTCGAATTAAAAAGAACGCGGAAAACTTTAGGTGATACAAAGTAGGACGAAATTTATAATGAGGTTGATTTTACAGAAAAACAGATACGATTCAGCTCGGCTGGCGTGAGTGGTTTTAAGCGATGAATGATCTGATGACTAGTCAGGTCAGAAAAAAGCTGAGACTAGTGGATTTTATGAATGATTATTTACTTCCGGAGCGCCATAATTTGAAAAACTGGTGAAAAACAAAAATTGATTTTTGGAGGCTAGTAATGCGTTGCTTTTTGAGTTTGGTGAGCGCGACGAATTACGATTCGGCCGAGCGGAACTGAACCCAAAAATATTTAGCGAGTGGAGATTTAATAGACCAGAAGAACGTGAAAATATTGAGAGAATTTAATGATTTTAAGGGAGAAAAATTTTATGAGCGTAAAGAGATTATTTGAGACTTTTTAAGCCAGATAACTACAGATTGGAAATTAGATTTAAGTAATGAGTGATCATTCTTTAGTGAAAAGTTTGAAATATAGGGCTCGCTGCATTCTATTTTCGTGTACTTCTAAAAGATTTAAAAATTTCAAAGGTTTTATTTAAAGAACGGGAACTGGATTTCGCAGAAAGAAGATGATACGAGCTTGAAATTTTGTGGGTGATGCGTCTTTTGATATTGGTGATCAATCTTAAAATAGAGGTTTTCGGTGCCAGATTACTGATGGTATGCATGGACTTTATCCTGGCTATTATAACGAGAACGGCGAGGAAAGAGCTTTTTGGTTACTCAGTTTGAAAGTCATCATGCACGCGAAGCTCCGTGTGTTGATGAGCCGGGCTAAAAGCAACTTTTGAGCTTTGAGATAACTACAGCTGAAAAATCTGAAAATATTAGCGAATACCGGAAATTTTCACATCAAAACCGAAAATGCTTATCACAATGCTCAAATTCAAACCAACGCCTCAGAATGAGCACCCCATTTATTGAAGCTTTCGCGCTGGGTGACTTTCAGCGAAAGACGGCCGAGACAGTCTGGAGGAAAGTGTCTCGCTAGCAACCAAGGCGCAGGTGGATTCCGAGTTATTGAATTTTCCGCTTTGATTTTGGTGGTGCGCGAGTTCTAAATTTTATCGAGCAACTTTCTTTGATCAGGAAATTTCCACTCTTCAAAAATGCGACCATTTAAGCACTACCAGATTTTTCGAGCGGGCGCCATGGAAAACTGGGGTCTCAATCACTTTATCGCGAACAGCTTTGCTTGCTGGAGATCTGTACTTTCATCCAAAAATATATGAAAGCTGGTTATTGCGCACGAAACTTCGCACCAGTGGTTTGGCAATCTTGTAACAATGAACATGATGATCATGGCTTTAATGAGTCTTTTGCCACATACGATGATGGAATATTTACGCCGTGGACTTTCGAACCGAATTGGAATATGGGAAGAATTTGCAGGTAAACGAGGCGGTCTTCAAGTTTGCGCCGTGATGCGATCGGATGGAGTTCAATCGGTTCATATTCCTGTCAATCATCCAGACGAAAATTGGCACCTTATTTTTGATGGTGCTTATTGTTTACGCAAAGGGTGCTCGAATGACGAATATGTTGCTATGAAATTATCTTGTGGTGGATGATGATCTTTCGAGATGGTTTGCGCATGTGTTTTGAGAAATTTAAACATCAAAATCACCATTGGCGCAGATTTGTGGCGATGAGTGTCAAGTGAGTCTCGGGTAAGGATGGAAGCTAATTTTATGAATACTATGGCTTTCAGCCGGGATATCCAGTAGTGTCTGTGCGAAAAATTCTGAGCGAGCTTTAATATTTCAGAAGCAGTCTCTTTATTGGCAGACGGTAGTGGAAGAAGGTCGGTTTACATAATTTGTTTTTGGTTCAACTGCAACTGTTTTCCCAAATTTTAGATCAGCCTCAAAATTACCATTCCATTTGAAGGTGACTTTTATTCAATTTAATCGCGAAATATTGCTCTATTTTATTACGAATTATAGTGGCGAATTGTTTGATAAATTGCTTGCACATCATCTGCATGATCTTGATACACTCGCGACTTCAAATCAAGAGCGATCACTTTTGGCATGCGCGAGGTGGTCTTTGTAGAGAGTGTTGATATTTATGCGAGCTCTTTCTGCATTATCAGGATGGAGAACTCTCTCAACGTTTCGACTATGATGAATACTTTCTGGATTGGTGATCTAAAGATTTTTAGTCGATGAAGACTCAGCAGAGTGAGCGAAAAATGAAATTTTATGTAGAAAATTTGAAGCAAAAACAGTTTTGAGCGGACTTGGTACAAAGAAAAATGAAAGCGAGGAAGATATGCGCAATGCGTGAAGCTCTATTCTCGGGCACATGATATTACGCCGAAAATGAGCAGTCGTCTCTGAGGCGTTACGATTTTTGATTGAGTAGATGGAACGAAATTGATGCAGAGACGTGAGCGCTGATTTGCTTACGAAAATTCGCCACGATGAATTCTCGGAGATTATTCATGCTGAAGAATATCAGCACTACGCTCGACGTAGATTATCGCGATGATTTGTATCGACGGCTTCTTCTTTAACTTCTACCAGAAAAACATCAACCGTAAAGAATTTATTAACCGAGATGCAAAATCCTAGAAACCAAAGCGTCCGCAAGACTGAATAGTTGCCTGTTCATTTGTTGAGAAATTCCACGCGCGAAATCTAGTTTCGGGATTGGATGCGTGATAATTGCGACGACTGGAAGAAACTTTTGCTGGCGATCAGAAGAACTTATAGTGATTTTCCTCGTTATGCTGGTGGGATTTTGCAAAATCGTATCTGGTGAATTTATTGAATTTTTGCGCCACTTAAGAATGACTCAAGTTTAACGAGGGGCGACAGAACATGGGTGAGTTTCGTGAAATTAGTATCTCGCGGGTAGATCTTATTGAAAGAGATAAAGCTGGCATATAGAGTGAGTCTTTAGAGTCTTTATTAATTGAATCTCCATGGACAACTCGGCGTGCCATTAAATCGCCCAAAGTTCACCGCGTTTTCCGCGTAATTTCCTCGTCATCGACGAGAGTTTGATTTAGTACTTCGTTGACTTTTTGACGACTCCATTTCTGAGCCAAATTAAAACCAACTCGGTTTTCAGGTAATTCTCCTTCGCACCAGTTTTCAGTTTCGACGTCGATAGCTCGCCGACGATTTGAAGTGTGTGTATGTTCGTAGCCTTTCATTCCGAAGAAGCAGCAAAAACCTTTCTATCTCGAAATAGGTTTTGCGGTAACTATCAAGAAAAATCAACGAACCTGTGGTGCTCGCTGGGTCGTGTTACCGACAGTGATTGATTGAAATTTGTCGTGCACATGAAGTCAGATGATGATGGGTGAAGGACGAGCTGATATTATCTTTTTGGTCTTTACTTCGATGCTTCAGAAAATCATTTCCTTGCTTAGTTTGATTTTCAGTGGTGATAGATTTCCAGAACACATGCGGATCGATTCTAGAGTTACTCACTTTCAACAATTAGCGCACGCGCGCGTGTTAAATCTCTAATTCTCATTACGAATTTCTATGTGTCAAGTCAGGGACCAGGGTCTGTTTTATTGATTAGATAATGTCATGGACTGAAAACATTTTTAGGTGAGTTGGGACTGCTGTTTAGCCAGGATCGGAAATTATCTGCATCAACCAGGTAAATATTTCCGCCAAAAAGGTATCATCATGAGCATATCGTAAACATTCATCAGATCATAAGGCTCAGCTACGCCGCTTGCTTCAACTAGGACAAGGCCTAACTCGAGTTTTCGTTTGCTAGCTGATCAAGCGGTCCACGAAGTCCATTATCTCTCAATCTATACAACAGATACATACCACACTATTACTGAGATCACTTTGATTTTCGTTGAAAGTCCCCTGAACCAGCTTTCGGTTGTCTATGCTAATTTTGCCAAAATCGCTTTACGATCGCGCCACTTCCTATCATATCTGGACAATCTCGTAAGATATTGCTTTAGTAGGGTTGTCTTGCCTGCTACCAAGAAAAGCCGAAAATCATCACGACAGTGAATTTTTACGTTTACTGCGAGCTTCTGGGCTTGAACTTGTGTGGTATTGGTGGGTGAAATCATTAAAAATATCACTGTTAAAATTGACTAAGTCGAAACTATCTTCACATATTTAGTTTAACAAATTTTCTATAGTTTCACCAATTTGAAGCGTATTAATTAATAGTTGTATTATTTGTCTGAGACTAATTTCTATATTTGCATATAGCTCGACCAAGGCGTTTTCGCGACGTGTTAAAATAATAGTGATACTCAAAACCACTTTGTTCGGGAAACCAGCTTTAACCCAATTGCATTGCTCGACGTTTAAATTCAAGGAGAAAAATGACTAATTTTAATGAAAAGCAGGCTTCGCTCGTGCAGCGTGCAACGCTAAAAAGTTGCGCAGGATCTGTAGCGAAAAATCGCGAAAATACGCTGTTGTGAGTACAAGCAAAAGCGGAATCTGAAAAATACACGCAAAAATCCGCGCAAAGATAAATTCGTCTCAAAAGCTGGGCAGGCTCATTCGCACATGACACATCAAAAGCTCAACTTGCCAACCACCGCACTGCCGCGGTGTTGTGGTTCGCGCTCAGCGAATGATTTCGAACGATATTAACCTTCGAGCCAGTCAGCACATTATAAATATCCCAGAACAAGTCGCTCTTTAGCTGTTTTTAATGGCGAATAGCTCACGTATCGTCAACGCTTTACTTTCGTCCATCGAATGACAGCGTGAAAATTATTCCATTGTGCTCTTTGGTCACTTGGGATTGCAAAATATGTTCGCGATTGAACATAAAGACGAGATCCTTGGTGATTGATCAGGGATCTATTTTCTCCCTAATGAAGATTACCCTCGCGTCAATTTTATGCACTCCAGACATTACATATTTGAGTGATAACACATAAAGTTGCGCTGGTGCATTTACGTCACATGCTCCCTATCTCGATCATATCGGTTCGTGGCCGCCAACTTTGCCCGAGTTTGGTACAATTAATATTCCAATTCTATGCGACTCAACTTATACGATTGGTATGATTTAAACGCCAGATGGAAGAGTAAGCCGTAAAAGTTTCGCCAACCATCAGCCGGCTGATCCGCATCAATATGAAATTATTAGAATCCCTGACCATAGCGACGCTGGAGTTTGTTCACGTGCTTTCACTCGATCCCCGGATGTGTAGCTATGATTATCTTCGTACGCCGAATGGCAATATTATTGTTCATATGGGTGACTCGCGGACTCGAGAACGACCCAGATCGATAAAGCAATTTGATATGTCTCGGTTGGCTGAAGTTGCTCCAGAAGGCATTGATTTACTCCAGCGAATGAATCGACCAACATTGATGCGCGCCAGGAACTCGTCTCCGTGCATAGCGAAATACTCGATTGGTGAGAGCGTGTTAAGATGTTATGGACAACATCCACATGCTCGCTTTGATTATTTTCTGTTTTTCGAGCGATTTCGATCGTTTGCAGGTTAATTTTGAATGAAGCCGCTACACGACCGCAAAGTTGCATCGCTGGATTTGCTTTTCAATGATTAACGCGATTGAAGCGCTCGTAGCCGCCGCCGATTGGGAAGTACCCAAAGACGTGATTATGCCAAATGGAAGATATCGTCAAATGGATGATGGTAAAGGGACGATTGTATGTACAGGTTCTCAGGGTGAATCGAAACGCAGTGCTTAATCGCATGGCTACCGGCGCGCACACAGATTTGTCGAGCATCAAATCGAGCGATGTTGTGGTGTTTATCGCCCAGCCCAATCTCAGGAAACGAGCCACGAGTAGCTTCTCGACTGTGGATGGTTTGATTCGCGAAGGACAGTCGGTGTTGTCCAGCATGGTAGTCAATATCACGGCATTGGGCCACTTTCATTCTTCGGGTCATGCCGCCTGGCTATGATGACTCGCGCTCGATTAGTTACTGGTTTCCGAATCCGCTCACTATTTACCTGTTCACGGTGAATTCTATATGCTGGAACATAACGCTGAAACAGACACAGAAGGTGCTTTGGCTTAAAGCGAGAATATTCCAGCCAGTGACTCGGGTGATATTATCGTGAGCTCACTAAAGAGGTTGTGATTTCGCAAATCCGGCTCGAATTCAAGTTGGTTCAATTCTATACGACGACAACACTCGGTCACACAGTTTCACGATGCGGTAGTGAAAAGACCGTCTTTCATATTTTTCACCGAAGTGAATTTCTGGTAATTGTTTTAACTATCAGCAAGAAGACTGCCACTGCTGAAACGCCGTGATGTTATTAGGTCGTGATTTATCTTATTTGAAAGATAGTGAGGAGCTTATTGGGAAAAATTCGTCAATATTCAGTGACTTCAAGACCCTGATCGCGAAGTGGAACGCCAAATTGAGCTGGAAGCTGATCTGAAACAGGAAATAAAAAGATGATGTTTCGCACTTACTTTGATAGTACTGGCCATACGCCGATAGTAATTCTGGTTGTGAATAAAGTCTAAAAATTTAATACTTCAATAAAAGTCATTTCTGAATTGTTCCGAGATGACTTTTATATTCACTTTGACTTCTTTGTTTCTTGGATAGGCTAGGAATTAGAATGTAAGCTCTGGCCGGTGGGGTTCGGCGTTTTTAGTAATAGAATTATTAAACGAAAGTGTTAAAAATGGAAGATTTAAATATCAAACAAATGCTCCTTTTGCTGCACGTATACAATTGCAGAAGATATTCCTGAAGAGAAAGTTATATCTCGAAAGTTATTGAGAGATGGCGATAGCGTTGCGCTTTGGCGTCGCGAAAATGGAGAGCGTGGACAGAATGTGCGAGTAGAGCTTGATCTTAATACTCGGCGAGGCGGAAGTGTTCGTTCAGCATGAAGTGGTTAATGGTGAAGAGGCTTACGATCCTTTCGACTGAAATTTCATGGAAGATGCCACAAAAGATAATCCTGGAGATTGGCTTGGGTGAAATTGTTGAAGAAAATTCCAGTTGAGAGTTTTGGTCGAGTAGCGCCACAAACCAGTTAAGCAGGTTATTCTGGTGCAACGACTCTGTGAGGCTGGAGCGAGAAGTTGTTCTAGAGGAGTAATGCACGAAGATGTGCGCTACAATAGTTAGTGCAGTGAAGGGAGCTGCCGACCAGCGACTTCGGTGCGAACTGGACTCTAGGAAAGTGCTTGGCAGGTATTGGGCGCCAATGCGAGAGCACAAATCCATCGTGAATATTTCAGCGCTGGTCAGCGCGTAAAAGTTTTGATTGAAAGAAATCGAAAAGAAGGTCGAGCACTCTGGAGTCTATTCTCTCTCGCGTGCTGATGGTAAGTTTGTTGAAGCTTTTGTTTCAGCAGGAGGTTCCTGGAGCTCGAAACGGGATGGCTGGAGATTGCAGCAGTTGCGTGCGCGAAGCAGGTCATGTCGCACCAAAACGGCGTCCCGCTCCAACGATCTCCTGAAAAGGCTCGCGATCCAGCTGGAACTCGGTTGCTGCGGGCGAGGTACAGTCCGTGTTCAATCAGTAATGAATGAAATTGGTGAGCGCGAAACAGGATCATTGTTACTTGGAGCGTGAAAATCCTAGCGAGTTTATTCATGCAGCTTTTGAGTCCAGCCAGTTAGCTGAGGTTCGGATTGTAGCAGCTAACTTCTGGTAAAAACCCGCGCAGTGCAGTACTCGTTTCTGAAGACTCAGCAGTCTATATTGCGGATTGGGCGGCGGCCAGAATGTTTCGCTTTAGCTTCAGCTGACTGGTTTGAGTTAGAGACTGAGGCTTGCATGGCGGTTGAAGAACCAAAGCAACGCGCGGTAATGTTGGAGGATGCATTATTCGATGCGCTTTAATTCGGCTGTTGATGAGAGTGAAGTAATCCAGAACTTTGATGGCGATGAGCCTGATGCTGAAAAATACGGCGGTGGTGAAGCGGCAAGCAGTAGCTGATAAGAATCACATTAAGAGCTAGCATGATTGACTACAGTTTTCTGTGTGTTAAGCGGATTTCCGAGCATCGACCCGGGGCAACTGAGGTACTTTTTATTGCTGGCGAAAACAATGGTAAATTGAAAGCGCGACCTTGTCCCTCGCAGCGGGAAAGGAAACTCGGAGGAGTTATGAAGCCACAAAGCAACTTCTAAACCTCGAGCACCGATGTACACAGGCTTCTCATCGCCAATGGGTTGGTTGTCGAACTCTCTAGCGGATGCTGGCATTCTACCGAGGATAGCTCGCCAGAGTCCAGCACCTGAAGGACGACAACATCGACCATTTCTCAAAGTCCGGCGGCTTTCGCTAACTCTCATCCGCTCAGAAAGGCAGCGATGAGTTAGGAGAAGAAAATGCATCGCCTCCCGGCGGAGTACTCGTTGAGAGCTTTGTGTAGCCGATGTCCAGCATGGCTTTCATAGAGCAAGAGATCGGGTGTCGGCATATCTTATGGAAATGGTATGCCAATTCTTCAAGCTGGAAGATAGCTGGCTATTCTTTTTCGCAGTATAGCTTTCTCTGACGATCTATTCCTTTCTGTCTGCAAAATGAAATCGAGCAGCTGGTTGATGCATTTAGGTCGAATGACTGATCGTCTCTTTCTTGTTTGCTCATTAGCGATGAGGCTGATCGCGGATCAGTTTCGGGACGATTGACGGTAAGATTTATCGAAATTGAAGCCAACGGCAGAAACGATTAAAATAAAAGAAATAATAGAGAAGCTGGACTGACCTGCTCGCTTTTGCAAGCAAGAATCATACTTGATTTGAGCCAGCCTTTCGGAATATCCAAAAAGGCAGAGCTTGAGTTTGATGGAATGGTGCATCTTCGATTCAACCTAACGATTCAGCGAATGATTGAAGCACGTGCTGCGAATTTTGACGCTGTCCCACTGACGGAGACTCACTTTAGATACGGGTAATCCGGGTTGAGTTTACTATGACCCGTGGTTGCTTTTCGCTTTGTCGGTCTCTGAATCTAGTATGTTTCGCGATAAATTAGCGAAACTTTGCTGCAGGCGATCCCGATCTACTTAAAAGGATTGAAAGATATTCGTTAAGTCAGTTATTCATTAAGAACAAACGCTCATCATCTCGAGCGTTTTAAATTCTTCATGTTGAAGTAGCCAGATCTCACGATTTTGTCCACCATGGCCATAACCACCAACGCCAAATCTTTAGTAAGGACCCGATGGCGCGGCACGATACCATTGAGATTTTGCTAGCATTGGCGGCATTCCCTGACTGGCCCGCACAGCATTCGGGTTATTGACTGTCGGCAATCTCAGAATAGCTCATTGTCTCGACTAAGGAAATGGGTTTGGACTGCGCTCCAAACTTTTGAAAATCTGCACCAAATTAACAAACTCAATTGGGGTTTCGGAAACCAGCAAAGGGTGCCTGAAATAGTCTTCAAGTCTCGGCACGCGCTTGTTTTAGCGGTAAATTTTCACCTTTCTTTCTATTTGTGTTTCCGGAAAAATTCTTCAATCTGTTCAAGATCTTTTTCGATATTTTCATTATCAAAAACTCTAATAAAACAAGAGCATCATCATGTGCAACCATAGCATATCGCCAAGAGGAGTCTTTCGATTTTTAATCTCTCTTTTAGATCTTAAGCATAGGTGTTGTTTTACTTTAGCATATTTTTGTGCAGCAAAAGTTTCTCTTTTGATTATCTGTTTTATGGCTTTCTGATTTTATGCAGCACTTTTGGTAAAATTGATGGTGAGTTTTCCCCTGTGACAGTGGGATTCATGTGACCTCAGCTAGGTGTTAGGTAAAGGCATATTTTCGAAAATGCTGTTTTCGAAAATATGAGGCGCTGAAAACTTTTATCAACTCCTTCGAAAAGTGAAAAGTATTAAAATAATTTAGCGGGAGAATTGACGCCAACTATCAATCAATTAGTGCGAAAACCTCAGACTCGCAGTGACCAACAAAATCGCCAGCACCCTGGCGTGAATTCCATAATGCACTCAAAACTGCCAGCTATGCACAAAATGCACCGCCAGTACAAAACGTGGAGTTTGTGTTAAAGTTACAAACACATGGGCCTGCAAGCTCTAACTCAGCTCGAAAAAGTTGCCGTGTACGCTATGACAAATGCGCCACTGGCGTTTGGCTGACTATTGGTGGTGAAGGCCGCCAAACGTCAGGAACACGCCGTGGTTTTGCTTCCCGCTGCGGACGTGGTGCCCGACCTTCCAGGCAGTGCGCGATATCATATCGTTCGTGGTGCGCTTTGACCTTCACGCGTTGCAGCATCGTAAACAAGGCCGTCTCAAAATTACGCAGTGCGAAGAAGGAGACATAAAGATGCCGCGAGCTACTGACTCACAACGAGAACTAAAAACCAGACCGAAAAATATCGTCAAATAACGTAGTTCAACGACTCATCAACAACTATGCTTGACGGTACAAATGCTAGCTGAACAAATCGAGCCAGCGATGAAAGCACTCGAAACTGTTGTTACCCGATAGTGGAAAACCCACTTGGAAATTTTCGAGCAGGCTTTGAAGAATGTTTCCCATCATTCGAAGTTAAATCACCGACGTGTTGCAGGAGCTTAAACTCATCAGATTCCGTGCAGTTCAAGGACATCGCCAACTTCACTAGCGTGCCAGCCAAGGTTGCACAATCGGCTTCCGTGCCCGCAGCGTGGACGCCTTATAGCAGTCAACGCCTCAGCACTTGAGATTGTTGATGCCTACAACGAAACCGGTGCAGCTTTTAAAAGAAAGAAGATACGCACAAGATGGCGGCAGAAGCCAACTCGAGCACTTGCTCACTTTTGCCCGGAGGCTAGTTGCAGTCCTGAGTAACATAAAACCACATCCCTGAGTAGTAAAAGTGAGTGGTTTTGTTTTTGTAGTAGAACGTGGTAATATAAGTGAGAGTAATTTATAGGAGGGAAGCGGTATGGCTAAGAACTTAAGAAAAGCAGCAACATCAAGTAAGTTTTATACTAATCAATGACATGTTATTGAACTCCAGCGTTCTCGATTTTACAGGTTGTGTCTGCAATGTACTCAATAGTGATGTTGCTCTCATTTTTACATTTGTAATGTATGGCTTTTATGATAGCTAGAGCTGCAGACGATGTAAGAGGTATATATTTTCTATGCATACCATTACTGTAGGAGCGCAGGATTAGCACTACAACCTGGTCATTATATAACCGCTTAGAAGACAGTATTTTATGCGAATAAAGCTTTTGTGAGTTATTTTCTAGTTTTTTTTTTGAGGCTTTACCATTCTTATGGGTTTTTGTTTCTAAGGTTATTTTTCACGATTTTAGTAGAATTTGTCTATGTCAAGGTTAGCTTATTTCTTGATTAATTTCATGATAATAATGTTTGACCTCGTGCTGGTCTGGTTTGATGCATAATTAATATGTATTTTGTTCTTTCTAGATGATTATGCTATAATTGTTATATTGAGGAGGAATGAGAAACTTCAGAGAATAGCGAATAGATATTATCACGGGGGTGAAATTTCGCTGATTGGTTGTTTGGTCTGGACGGTTTACGATTGTTATCACCTAATGGTGCTTGAGATTCCTGCGCATATGTCGCATAATGCGATACAGATAGTGGAGTTTATTTGTTCGGTGATTATTTGTTGGTAAGTTTGTTGTTGGTATCGTGGACAATATCATCGTGTGCGTTGGGAATACGTGAAGTTATGCGCATGGTTTGTAGTTTAATCTTTCTGTTTTCTGTTCTAATCTTTAATGAAGTGGATGTAAAAACTAGAGGAAACAATTCCTGGCTTGAGTTGGCGGTTGTTTACTTTTTACTGAATTGTTGTTTATATTTGTTGTTAGTTCTTAAAGGTGAGTGGTTGTTCCATCGCCGAGTAGCCCGCGTTTGGTCGTCATCTGTTTGTGCGCTTTAGTTTATTTTTAGTAATATTAGTTGTTTGATTTTCTGGTAGTTTCGCCGCAGCTTGAAATATTCTTTTTTGATTTTTATGCCGTATTTTAACTTTGAGCAATGTTTTTGCTGATGAGGATGATTTGGTGGCGTTTGCTCGATTGAAGTTTATTTCTTTTTGAAGATAATTATCTTGTTGGTGGAGTGTAGGTTTTGGAATTACAATGAAAGGGTGCGAGAATCTTCTGATTGGCTGGTTGTGAAAGAACCATTCCATGGTTCACGTCAACTGAACGTTTAATAGTGGGGAATTGTGGTCGTAATATGGTTTAATGAAATTAGATTGAAGGTGGGTAAATTTGTATTTCGCCTAAGGTAAATTGTTTTAGGTTGAATTTTAACCAGGTGGATATGCTAGATGAATTAATTTTATTTGTGGATTTAAATTTGTTTTTGAATAATTGTAAGTTTTCAGCCGGTTTTTTTTGAGCAGGAGTTTTTTCGATAAAAGTTGCTGAACCAGGAATTGCGGAAAGAGCTCTCTAGTTCCTGTGACCGGTTCCAGCAAAGTATCAAGTAATTTTGCATTTTGGTAATAGGCTTGGATAGAGTAAATGTTCTTAATTCGCCGCTCATTGATGTCTGGCGGCTTATGTTGTAATTTTGTTGTTTTGAGCCAGAAATTGCTATATTCATTTTGTCTGTTTTATCAATTCTGAATGGACGAATTGTTTGCCAAGCGTAATGCCATGTTGAAATTTCTTGTAAAAAATGTTTGAGTCTGCCAGCGAGAAGTCCAGCTTTTCGAATGAAAGTTTGGTAGTATTGTTTTGCTGCAAATTGAATAGTGATTCTCGGAACATTGCTATAAACACCGTTTTTAGTCGAGTGATTTCTTGGGGATGGTTTTTGGGGATTTTTCGAGTGAGAGAGGTTGTGAGTACTGCAACATCTTCTATTTCGTAAAGCATATGAGAACTCGACCTTTGGTCCAAGATATTTTTAATGGTAATGTTTTTCCGTGTCACCAGAACATTTTTGATTAAGTTTTGTATTTGTGTAAGGTGTTTGGTGGAAATTTTAATTATTTTATCTTCATCGGATATTGGATGATGGGTGTAAGAGTGTCGGTGATGCGTGAGCCATCCATCAGGTTCAAACTGGCTGCGTGAATGAATGGATAGGATATAGAGAGGTTGTTTGTGGTTTCAGGTTAACATCAATTCCGTGAGGTTCAAAAGTGCCGGCTCATCTTTTCTGGGATTTATTTTGATTCATCTGGACCACCAGAGCCTTAAGTAGCGTAAAATTTCATTTATCGATGGAAATGAACTGTGATTTTGGTAGTGTTACTGATCTAATTTGCGCAAATTAAGGAGCTGTACGTTCGATTTTTGATGGGTGCCAGCAATTGATCAGCTTTTTCAAACGGAGTTACTGTTATTAGTTATAGTTTTATTTGTTAAAAGATAGTAAAATAAAAGATTGGCATGGTTTTATTGTTTATGTTTAGTGTTTGCTAAAATATTTGTTGGTGATAAAATTAAGGCAAATGAGTTAAAATAGTTAAATACTTAAATGGATATTTTGGGCGAGGTTTTGGCGCGAATCTAGATTGAAGCAGCTGCCAGATCGGAGTATTTCGCAAATTGAAACCAAATATCGTAGTTTATCCGCGAATCTTAGATGATGTTAGAAAAATATGCGTTTTTCTTTGTCAGCTAGCAGAGAAAAACATATCTTGGCGTGACAACGCGAGGTTTTGGCGGATCAACTGATGGATCTTCTATTGGGATGAAATTGTAGTTGACCTATTCTCGCCATCTGGATGCAATTCAAGAACTTGACGAAAATAAAACGGTTAAAAGTTCAGGCTGGTGCTAATTTTCTAAGATGAATTAACAATTGGTGCGCATGCTATGAATATTCCTCTAACTTCCTGGTGGCATGAAATGTTAACCATTGGCGAGCTATTTCTATGAATTTGGTCAGCCAAAAATTTCCAACCATGGCGATTTACTGATGCTACGCGTGAGTTATGTAGAAGGTCCTATCAAATGTAGACTTAATTACAACAAGTAGGGATTTTCAGGCGTGAATTAAATGAAAATTAGCCCACCGAAGATTTGAGGTGATATTTATCGTGGAATTGATGCTTGATTGAAGATAATTGGAGCAAAATTCTAAATTGAGGATGACTCTAGTTCATTATATAGTGGCCACTTAAGTTAAAAAGCTGGATTGATCGTTTGATTTAACGCCTTTATTTTTTTGCTCTTTAGGTACGCTTTGCTGTAGCTAGCTAACCTAAATATCGAATATATAGTTGACGAAACTGAATTTGCTGGTAGTATCATTTGAAAATCGTGTGATGATGCGGATTATAATATTGATATTATCAAGTTATTTTAATCCAGATATTGTCGAGTTGTTTGATGGTAAAATGTTTGATTAGCGGTTGCTAGCGGTAAAAATATCAATTTTTATCTGATAGGGCTGGATCAAAGTTGGTCAACCAAAATAGTTCTCGTGATCGGTACAGAGCGAATCAACGTAAACAACAGCGTTATGCAAAGATTGCGCTTCGCGTAAATTTGAAGGTTCGACCTCTGGCGAGAGGCCGATAGTCTGATTTCGAGAAAGCTGGAAATCGAGCTATACGACGTGAGAGAAGCTTTACGCGCCGGAGCTGGCGTAATTCGTGAAGTTATATTTTCCATCTGCGGATTTATATTCCACCCAGCGGTTTGAACAATTTGCATAGGGACCTCAGAAACTAGCTCAAAATTTAATATTCAGCACCTGCCCGCGTTCGGTTTAACTCAATTTTTAGATTTGGCTGAATTCGACCGCAAAGTCAGTGATCGCCGAAAGTCGCGACCTTTATCTGATTGAATACGCACAGTAACGGTTGATGGCGAGCTGGTTATGGGCAGGAGAAGGTCAGTCTTTTATGGTGGGAATTCTGTTTCAAAAAATTTACTGATATTAGTTCAGGAAATTTATGCTAAATTAAACAGATTTTTGATCCGCTAGGAATTTTAAACTGGTGTAAAATCGCAAATGACAACAAAGAACTGATATGATTATTCGAATGGAAAATAATTTGCGAATTTCGATTTCGAAACCGGCGAAGGACTACCAACAATGTTGACCCGCGAAATTTGGTTGATGATTTTGAAGGGTTAAGTGTGGCTGAAGGTAACAGACGACAAAATCGGCTAAGCTACGTTAAGCATTTATAATTTTTCTTTTTCTTGCATCGATTTTTAATATTGAACGATCACCGCAAACGCAAATGCTTTTTAATGCTAGTGTGGAATTATTACTGGCAAACGCCACGGAATCGGCGGCAATGAAGACGCAGTTTATGATGAAGAGTTTTTATCATCAACGGTTGATAGGAATTTGTTATGGTCACGAGATAATGATCATAAATCAATTGCAATGATAATCAAAGGGCGCTATAAACTTAAAATGAGGTAGAATTACCATCGATTCAATCCCTGATTTTTTGGCAATGAAAGCAATGGAATTTCTCCGGAAATGTTAAAAGAATGTAGCAAACTGTGGCGATCGAACAGTTGACCGACTCGCAGTATCAATGTGGGCGTATGAGTTTGGATTGTTATGTATGAATTGCTCGGCGGAATTATTTTATCAAAATAGCTTTTTATGCCAATATTTATGTTATACAAAAATAAAAGGGGTAGACAATTTTGAAAAAAGTAATAAAGTACATTACGATATAAAGAAAGCTTTGGTATTATTGCTAGTATTAGGGATAGCAATAATAAAGTTGGGGTTGTGATATCTACTCTTTTCTAGGTGCTATTTTTTATGAATATCACATTGTAGTAATAGGAATGTTGTCTGGTAATGGCCGAGGCAATATTTAGTGCTCTTTGCTTAAAAAAATCCACAAGCGGATATAATTAAAAACATAAAGACAAAAGCAAGAATATTTGTGATGTAAAGCTCGGACGACTTGCCCGTGAAGAACTTGATGCCGCGCAGCAAGTCGCCTTAACCAAGCTCGCAAAGGAAAGCAAACCAGTGGTTTTCAAAGGAAAGCTCCACTTGAAATGGTAGCAGCGCAAGTTAATCCTGTTGATCTAGCTAACTTGTGCCCATGGAGAAATGCAGTTCGAAAGCTGTTGCAGGTTTTCCTGCAAGAAGGTATCTCCAAGCGAAATCGTCCGGAGGTTAATATCGAAAATTTATTCCAGAGACTGAGCGCAATTTACTGGCCAGCGGGAAGTTCTTCCAAAAGTTGAACTTGGTGACCAGAAACCCAAAGGAAAAAATCTATGGGTAAAAGTATCGAAAAAGAAATTGATGATAATGATAATCGAATTCAAAAATTTCGCCGAGAAAAGAAGGTTGCAGTTAAAAAAGGCGACGAAGCATTGACTTCTTTAAGCAAAAAGATGGTGAAGCGATGGTGAAAGCCGAAAATTTCCACCTGAACTAGGCTCGAACAGCTTCATCCCGGCTTTGAGGATGGTCTTATTGGTAAGAAAGTTGGTGATGAGCTATGCTGATCTGGAATTTCCAAAGGATTACTATTCAGCAGAGTTATTAAAGAAAAGTTAGAGCTGAGGTGAAGATTCATGAAGTCCGTGAAAATATTTACCAGAACTTGATGAAGAATTTTGAAAAAACTTCATGATTTTAAGATCAGAAGACTTTTTGAAAACAGATCAAGAAGATCTTCATCACCAAAAAGAGCATGAAGCTGACGATAAGTTTAAAGATGATCTAGTGAAAGAATTGACTGAAATTTCCTGGAAAGTTCCTGTTCCGGAAGTCCTATTTGATGACCAAAAACGGAATTGAAATGGATATGCAAACAGAATCCGATGTATTCTGGCTTGACTTTGATGCTTATCTTCGGAACGACGGTAAAACTCGTGAAGAGGGCTTGAAACTGATGTGCAATAGGGTTTTGCCAGCTCAGCAGCTTGCCCGCTTTAGCTTGAGCTAAAATCGAAAGTTGTTTTTGGAAGAAGTTGATGCTCGAATCGAACAGCTTAAAAGTCTAAATATGGTAAAAGTAAAGCCTGAGCAATTGGAAGAGCGATATGTTCGACGGATCTTGCAACCAGCTTTTAAACTGGAAAAACAGTTGATCTACTGCGTCGAACAAAAGGCCTTTGATCTATTTACGCATAAAACCAGCTTACTACTAGTAGGTTTATTTATTTGCTTATTTTTTAAGAACGTTATATTTAGCGCAATGGCTTCAGCCAAGCTGTTAGCCCTTTGGAGGTGGAATAAGTGCTGCATTTAAATGTTGACTTGTATGGTAGGTTCTTGCATAAGGAAGTTGAAGAACTTCTGCAAAAGGCAGATGATTCTTCTAGTCGACTTATGACAGCCATAGGCCAACTGTCTAGACAACTGAATTGTTCAGGGTTTTTCAAGAAGAGGCCCAGACTGGTCTTAGAGCCTGGCTTCAGCGATTGACAACCTGGCGGCGAAGAATGGTTAGCCTATTAAGCGAGCGAGAATTTGAACTTAGATAACCTGAGGAAAGGGATGAGAAGGACCAACGAATTCTTTTTACGCTTGATTTACGATCGAGAAATTGCGGTTCAACTCGGTTGAGATTATAAAGCAGACTAGGGGCGCTATATTTTGTCGGATCGGTTAGCCATTCTACCGTCAAAGATACATCACTGTACATCAACGATCTCATTCAAGGTCACTATGTAAATTATATTTATTTGCAGAGTCTAGAAAACTTGAGCAAAAAGAAAAAAGGAGAGTCTAGGCTGGACTAACCTTTGATGGCTGATAAGAATCTTCTGATTGTGTTTCGCTATTTATCCGTGAATATGGTCAGATTAGCCAATCGGTATGTATGCGTACAGCGCCGCCGCCTGGCTAGGGGCGAACCATCTATAGCTCAATTTGAAGAGCTTTTTGGTATGTCTCATTACATATTAGTGGGAAATTATTAAAAAACAATAGTTTTATCGCTTTCAGAAGTTTTTATTGTTAGCACCCGTTTTATGAGTGCTTAAATTTTTAGAATATTTTTAAAGAAGGCGAAAGAAAACCTTAATGAATATGGGTTATTGAACCGGAGAACTCCTATTCCTCCTTTCTCCAGACTTAGGGTTTTGAATTTTTCTCGATACCGAACATCTATAAAATTTCTTGACCCGTTGAGTTCCTGCATCCAGCTCCAGACATATTTTCCGCTAGAAAATATTTTTCGCCATAACTAACAGCGTACCGGTGTACCCTACTGTTAAAGGAATTGGAACGAGGAACCGGTATTTTGTTATTTCCAGTATCGGTCCATCTGAAATTTTGAGCATTCTACGTTTGTATCGCTGTGAGTTACATTGTATTTCTAATGACGCTGATCTTGACGGTTAATGCCGTCAATTTTATTATTTGAAGCGCTCAAAAACTAAACCATCGGCCGCAGGCAAAGCCTCAGAATCCCACTTGTCGCCGCTTCAATTTTGGCCTTAGACCAAGTTTTCTTGGTTTCTTTTTTTCTTTGCGTTTTGATAATTTTCAGGAGTCTTTTGATCTCTTTCCGTTGTGTGATTTCGTCCACCTTTGAAGAAGGGTTGTATCTTCAAAATAGAACGAAATTAGCAGCCAATCTTGCTCTGGGCGAAAAACCGGTCAAGACATGAAGAAAACCGCAATAGTAACCATAACTATATATTTTTTCATTTTTCTCCAAAAGATAGCACCAAAATTTTTCGAAAAATTCAAAAATTCAGGCAGCTAAATATTTATTATTCTACGATATTTTTATAGAAAAATCAGCCCGGCATGGCTTATTTCGCCTATATAAGTGTTGTATTTATTATCAAATGCAAAATAGGCCATAAGCAGTAGTGTTCAGGGATTTTACGTTTCGAAATTACAAGATTTTGAGGGTCGCGGACAGAGAATCTTCGCCGACTATTAACACTAAAATGCAGGAGAAAACGGCGCAAAAGCGATAAACGTTGCGGGGCGAGTATTCTTGACAAAGAAGAACAATTTCGAAACCCCAGATTTGATTGCTCATCAGAAAGAATCAAGGAGATTTCATTGATTCTGGTTTGGAGGAGATTTCTAACAATCCAAACTTATTGACGATTACACTGTCAAAAGTTGTCTTTTACGATTTAAAAAATATAATTTTCAAGATCCAAAAAACGACTAAGGATTTTGGTAAAAGAAAATAATATTACTTTTGAAGCTCACCTTCATGTTCAGGCTGAATTGACCAACAAAGCACTATAGTTAAAGACAAGAGATTTTATCTTGGTGATTATCTCTCGACGACTGATCAAGAACTTTCATCATCAACGGAACTGAACGAAGTTGTGTCTCAGCGATCTGTTCAGAAGGCGTTTACTTTAATGCTGAACTTACCTGATGGTAAAATACATGGCGCAAAAGTTATTCCAGTGCGTGAGCTTGGATTGAGCTTTGAAACAGATCCCAAAACCGGCGGTAATTTATGTAAAATGATCGTCGGCGAAAGCTTCCCGTTACGACATTTATTCGTGCGCTTGGTAAAAGACAAATAGTGAAATTCGTGAACTTTGCTGATGTTGATACCGCGATAATATATTGAAGAAGCTGAGAAAGATCCTTCCGACAGTTGTTAATGAAGGTTTGACGAAATTTATCGAAGAATCGACCAGGTGATCAGCTACTATTGATAATGCTTCGTTCAATGATTGAGCGAATGTTCTTTGATTTCAAACAGTGGCGATTATATCGCGTTGGTCGTTATAAATTAATAAACGACTTGGCTTAGAGACTGAAAATACTGTAGAAAATCGAAATTTCAAGATGGAGGACTTATATGAATGATCGCCAGTTATCTGTTTGAATAACAATTGCTGTCCCAGTAGATGATATTGATGTCTTGATAACGTCGTGAAATTGGTTGGTGAACTTGTTGCTCGCTGGTCTCCGGAACCGGTATGTCTGAATGCAGCGTAACGCTGGGCGGATCGTGCCGTCAATGACTGATATTGAGTCTGTAACACTATCAATTAGTAAACGTCAGACCAGTTGTTGGCGCGTGCGTGAATTTTCGTTGACCGCAGCTTGTTCAGGTTGGCGTGATGAAACCAACCCGCTTTCAGAACTTTCACAAGCGACGCTTGAGTTCTCGATGGTCCCTGGTGGTGTTACCGCACCGTGTTGGTCTGAAGTTCGTGATAGCCACCAACTCAATATGGCCGAATTTGTCTATGAAACTCCAAAGGTGGAAACGGGCACTAGGACAAACCTTGCAACCTTTGTTTCGAATTAATGAGTATGGCTTTATTGTGCTCCATAATTAAGTGAGTTAAGAATGGTAAAAGTGACTGATGAAGTTGTCTATTTGGATGTAGATCAAGAATCAAAAGAGATTACGCTGATGCTGGCTCGAAGATTAACGATGATGGAACTTTTGTTGAAGAAACGTTGCAGCCCGAAAGAACTTGATCTTCACGTCGATGTGCGGTGAAGTTACATTCATCGATGCGGTTCCTCATCGCCAAGTTCCAGGTAAGCAGCGTATCCACCTGCCCCAGAGCGCGACCGAATTGACCTGCTCTAACAGTTCAGCTATGCAGAAGCAAGCAGTGCCACTTTATTTTGGACAGAAGCCTGACTGGAACTATGCTGAAGCTGATATATCACTGTAATCTTTCACAAATTATTGTTGCTGAAGAGGATGGTGAGGTTGTTCTCGCGACGCTAATGCTGTTGAAGTTCATCACGACCGGTAAAACTTATGAATTGGCTCATTTTAAAAAGACAGCTGATCGTTGTTATAACCAAAAGTAGTTGTTTCAACGAGGTCAAAAGTTAAAAAGGCGATATTCTGTTGAAGGGCCAGCGTAAAGATGGTGAGTTGGCGCTTGGTCGATTTGCGTAGCATTTATGAGGCTGGGTGGATATAATACGGACGACGCTGTAATTATTTCTGGACCGCTTGTTAAACTGACATGAACCAATATTAATATTAAAGATCATGGCGGGTTGAAGTTCGTGAACCAAATTTGGACCAGAGGTCGTAACTCGTGACATTCGGTTGGTGAATATAGTTTGCGTCATCTAGACGAAAACGGAATTGTTCAGATTGTCTGGTAGGTTGCCTGGCACGTCTTGCTGGGAAAATCACCGCGCAGAGCAGGAGTTTAGCTGAAGAGCGACTACTGCGCGCAATTTCTTGGTGAAAAGCCAAAGATGTTCGTGATACTTCGCAGCGAATGGCAACTTGGCCCTGGAAAGTTATTGGTGCCGTAAATTTTCTCTCGAGAAATGGCCGTGAAATGCGAGCTGGCGTTTTGATGCAATTAGATTTTCGTGGCTGAAGCACGCAAAATTATGGCCAGGATAAAATGGCTGGACGACACGGAAATAAGGTGTTGCTGCAGATTACCAGAATTGATATGTGCTATTTATAAGATGGAACTCAACTGATGATTCTTTCACCACTTGGTGCTCCTTCCACGTATGAACCTTGGTCATTTTTGAGGTCCATCTGGAATGGCAGCAAAACTCAGGTTAGCAGCAACTCCAACTTATGATGGCGCGATGCTCGGGAACTTTGAGGATGAGTTTGAAGTTGCAGAATTGACTGTGATGGAAAAGTTCAACTTTATGACGGTTTGACCAGAACCTTTTCGAGCAGCGGCACAACCGTTGGATGGCATGATTAAGCCACCACTTGGTTGCTGAGCAAAATCCACGCAGCCCGCTCAACTGGTCCTTACACAATGGTGACCAGCAGCCTTTTGGGTGTAGTAAAAGCTCAAAATGGTGGTCATGATTTGAGAATGGAGTTTGGCATTGGAAGCCTATGGTGTTGCTAATATGTTGCAAGATGCTTACAATTAAATCTGACGATGGTTGGTCGCTCGAAAGCTACGAGTCAATCATCAAAATACCGGAGATTGTTGGTCCGAAGTCACTATAGAATCATTCAACGTTCTTTGTACGAACTTCAGGATTGGGCCACGTTGACTTTGATTGATTAACACTGTTGCAGATGCCAACATGTACTTCTCGCATTCAGAAATACGGACGTTGGATCATCATCACTGGAAGAAGATGATAATTAAGAAACGGTTCGTGATGAAGTTGATGGTGAATTTGAGGATAATATGAATATTCAAGATATTACGAAATTGAAGAAAATTAAGGAGGGAGGGCAAATGGCGAAAGTTGTGAATACGGATCAGATAGCTGATTTTGATGCTGTTCGTCCCGCTGGCAAGCCCAGAAGATATTTCTGCCGGTCTTTACGGCATGAAAGCCAGAAACAATCAATTCACTGAACACAGAAAGCCAGAGCGCGATGGTTTATTCTGGTGAAAAAATTGGGCCAACCAAAAGATATTAACCCATATGACAATAAGCCAGCGGTGTTCGTTCTCGTGAAGTTGTTGTTGACAAAATGGTGAGCTAGTACCAAATCAATTGTTCGCCGATGAATGGGACATATTGCTTTGGTGAAGCGCCAGTTGCGCATATTTGGTTTATAAGGCGAAACCCCAAGCGCAATGAGCCTTTTGCTTGGAATGACTGTTAAAATATTGAACGCGTAGTTTATTTTGCGAGCTATGTAATTCTCCGTTGATGAAGAAAACGCGACCAGACAACAAGGATCTGGTTGAAGACCGTTGTTCGAATGGCAATTAAACTCACATGAAAAAAGCGTCGAAGAGCCAGGCGCTGATATTAAATCTCTAGCTAAAGAGCAAACGAAATGAAGAGCCAAATACTAAATATACAAGCAGCTCAGTCGATATTAGTAAAAGGTGCTTTGATGAGCGAAACCGATTTTCGTGCATTACCAGAAGAATACGAAGAGATTATTGAGCTCGGCATGGGTGGTAGAAGTCAAGCGTCTTTTGATGAAATTGATATTAACGAACTCAGAAAATCTAAAGAAGAGGCTGAAAAGCTGTAAAGGTCAGCGCGAAAGAAAATCTTAAAGCCTGAAGGTGATCGAAGTTGGTATGCAAATGCTGGAATTAAACTGGTGGTAGTTTATGTTTGACGGTTCTACTCAGTGATCCCGCTGACCTTCTGTCCGATGGTTCAGCTAACAGGTGGTCGTTTTGCGACAACCGACCAATGATCTTTACCGTCGAGTGATTAACCGAAATAATCGTTTGAAAGCTAATTGAATTAAACGTCTGATGGTGATTCGTCGCAACGAATGCGAATGCTCAAGAGGCAGTGGATTCGTTGATCGACAACAACGCTCGCAGTGGCTGCACTGCGCGACAACCGGAAACCGCCGTGTTTAAATCTTTTGAGCGATATGTTAAAAGGTAAGCAAGGTCGAGATCTGCCAAAACTTGCTCGGTACAAGGATTATTCTGGCCGTTCAGTGATTAGTTGGTCCAATTGAAAGTTCACGCGTGGTCTTCAAAGCAAAATGGTACTAGAACCTTCAAGCATTCATTATTTCTTGGTTGATTGAAAAGAATATGCTCATAATATTCGTTCGGCAACTCGCCGATTGATGCAAGCGTGAGGCAGAAGCTTACGATGCTCTTGGGGATGGTTGAAGGAAAATATACCTGAAACTGTGCGCCTCGCTTCACCGTTTGTCAATTCAGCTTTTCCAGCCGAAATTAGTTGATGGAAAGCTATCCAGCTCACCCACTTGTGTAGCGAATGGATTTCAACGCCGACCGCGATGGTGATCAGATGGCGGTTCACTCTGCCGCTTGGATGCGGCCTTCAAGCAGAAGCTCGGGTGATTTGATGAGTATTTCGCATAACCCCTATTGAAACCAGTTGACGACAACCTGTTCTCCGGCTGGACCAGGATGTCGTTTATGGAAACTATTACTTAACATATGATGTTAATAAGAAGCTTCAAAAAGACGCAAACCTTTTTACTAGTGTTTATGAAGTTGAAATGGCATATGATGCTGGCAAGATTGCGCTTCAGACGCCAATTCGCGTGTTTCAGCAGGAGACTCGTGATACTACCTGGTCGCGTATTCTTCAATGAAATTCCCACAAAGATTACCCTTACGACACAACCCACAAACCAAAAGCGATTATCAGTTTTATGAATATTTTGCAAAACACGGCGCAAGTTATGACGGTTAAAATTGCCGACAAAATGGAAGGTTTATCATTCCGATTGTGACTGATTCGGTCTTTTCGATCATAAGGAAGATTACATCTGTTCGAAAAATGAAAGATTCCAGAGATTGATAAGCCGAAGGTGACGCTAAACCACTTTGATTCAGGGATAATATGACTGGCCTTTGACGGATCAAGAGCGCTATAACCTGATTATTGACACCGCAATGCGACGGATAAAGTTGCTGGATGGTTTCAGAACGTAGCTCATATTTGACCTCCAGTTGGCTTAATGGTTGCTTCCTGGTTCGTGGTAATGCAACCAATATCTGTCTCGCTTGGTTTAACTGGAATTATGGTGGATGCAATCAATCGTGAAATTGAGTTGCCAATTGTTCGAACTATACCACGGAATGAGCTCATTTCAGCCTTTGTGGCGACCAAAGGGCGTCAAGGTTTGATCTCGGACCGCACTTAAAACTGCCGACCTGGATATCTAACTCGTCGCCTTTGTTGATGTGGCGCAGATGTCTTCGACTGAGTGACAAGCCGATGAAGGATCCAGTTTTCACCATTTATCGTTCCGGAGAGGAAGAAACCATGATCCCGTCGGAGATCGACTCGACGCTTTACAGCTGAAGCGATCCCTGGTCACATACCGAAGCCACCGCTGGTAACTCGCGAAATTGCTGATGCAATTGAAAAAGACGAAAGCACTCAAAGAGGTTGCACCAGAGCTGCTCCATCAACCTCGAATCTTTCAGGCATCCCACATCCACGGAATTGATATGGCTACCGGCTTACTAGTTCGGCTTATGGAACCAGTTGGTGATTGTTGCTCAATTCACAGGAACCTGGAACACAAAGCAATCTCTTGAATACGTCCATAGCCAGGTGCTGCTGGTTCTGGTACTACAAGAAGTACTCTCGTGTTGAAGAGTTGTTTTGGAAGCTGTTCTCCAAAAGGACAGGCTTATATGACAGAAGTTTCTGGGCAGTATTGATATTTGGGAAGATGGAACTTGAATCATCATCCAGATTACCCCACGAGTAAAATCAAGATGAAGAACGTTCCAGCCTGCTACAGTGAAACGCAAATACGGCTGGTGCTGATTGTTAAAAAAAGAACATTTTGTAGTGAGGCTGGCGATCGATTATCGAAAGATTGATCATTGAACCTTCATGACGGATGACCAAAGGTGTCAGCCATCAGCTACATTATGAATGAGATTTTGCGAATTTATGTTGCTCAGGGTCAAGATATTGCGTCAACACCCTTGGAAATCATTGTTCGGTCGTAAATGTTTAGTCGAGTTCAGATTAAGATGCTGGCGATTCAAACTTCGTGACTGGTGATATGTTTCTGGCGTTGTTGCAGCCAGCTTTTGGCTACAACCAGCTGAAGGCTGCAAGAAACCGTCGAATTTAAGCAACAGCTACTGAATTACTAAAGTTTCAATTTTATAGATAGCTTTATCTGCTTTCGTTCCAAAACATGACGAGCGTGCTTATCAATGTTAGCTGCGTCTGGTCGAATCGATAAATTGCATGGTCTTAAAAAGCATAGTCGTGACGGCTGGTGAAAATTCCAGCGAACAGTGCACGGGGCTTATTTGGTCAAGGCGATGAGATGAAGATACCAGGAGACGACCCATATGGCCTTATAATTCATAAAACACCGTTTTACATAAGCGGTGCTTTTATTTGTCTAAGTGCCAGAATGGCTGAATAGAGTACAATGAAAAACATAATTCATTCAGGCAAAATAGCTATGTTATCGCATTTTGTTTGATTATTTTTGGTGGTCTAGGGCTTATTGAGAGTGAATGCAGAAACGATCGGTGAGGGTTGTGTGAGCCAAGAGGTCGTAAATGAAAAAACACAACATCCAATCCAGAGCTTACTATAGGGTAGATAATAATTACTTAGGAACAGGAAATTATATTGCAAAGTTATAGGGCATTGGTCCAGTAAAACACAATTGAAACATAATTTATTCATCCAATTGAGATACAGAAATGACAGTGCTTTTGGTTTTTTTTGTGAAGTTATTTAAAGTACATATGGCTTTTAAGTTAATATTTAAGAGCCTTAGATTTAAAAAATCGACAGGATAATTATAAACAGCGAATAGCTGAAATAACGCCAAAAGAGAAAGATTACAACAGAGAAAATATGCTAGAAAATTGATATTTGAAGGTATTGATGGATCGGGTAAACTTACTCAATGAATTAGAAAGCGACATTTGCGATCAAAAAATAACGAAGAAATTATTTTTACCGCGAGCGGGTGGAATTAGTTGTTGATGAGTTAAGGCGTATCATTTGACAATAAACATTCTAAGACCAGGCGTTGCTTACGTTGGTGGCCTGGCACGCTCCAAAAATACCCGCTCTGAGTAGCGGCAGAGTGTTTTTGTAGACCGTTTTGTGGATTCGTCGATAGCTTAACAGCGGGTTTTGCGCGGGCTAGGCGAAATGTTAGGCGATAACAAGTATGTGGTGGGTGATTTGAAGTCGGATTCAACTTTTTGTTGACAGATCCTGAAATTTCTCTACATGAATATCGCAATCGAAACAACTAATCGTTTTGACGAGGAAAAATAGATTTTCATAAGGTTCGGCAAGGTAGCTTAGAGTGAAGCTAAAATGAACCTGAGATTTGTGGTTAGTTGATGCTTCAAAACTCTCAGAGATGGTTGATGAGGTTTTAGAAGAATTAAAACACAGTTCGGGGATTATTTTGAGGATAAGCCTGACCTAGCTCCGGTAAAAAATGCAATCTAAGAAAGCGGAAAACGTATCTTATATACCGACGGAAGTGCTTCAATAACTTGGCCCAGGTGGTTTTGCTGTGATTGAAAAATGGTACGCCAATTTTTCAGGGTAAGGTGAAGCTAACAGCGCACAAATATTCGCATGGAAGGCTTAGCTTGAAAAAGGCTCCGAAATTACTTAATGGCGAAGAAGCTGATATTTGACCGATATAATTTTGTAATGTTTTAACTAAATGGCACCAATTTGGCAGGCTAATGGCTGGCGTGCAAAGAGCGGGTGATTCAACCAGATATTGTTCAACCGCTTTTTGAAAGCTTTATCAAAATCAAATGCAGAAATCAAATGGTTGAAGGGTCATGCTGGTCACGAGCATAATGAGCTTGATGAGTGGGCGAATTGCGTCATTGGCGAAGAGATTTAATTGCAGCAGCTTATTTAACGGCGTACTTTGCCTTTTGAGACAGATATGGTATTTTATAGTTAAGTCGCTAGGTATTAACCTGTGTGCGAGGAAAATATCAGACACACTGATTGGAGGTTTCTTTAATTGGTAAAGAAAAATGCCAAGAATCAGTTTGGCTACGAAAAACAAGTTTTTCCTCCCGTTTATAATAATGACATTCTGTATGGAGGAATTCGAATTGATGTCAGCACCGGCCGACTTGCCGATCGTGAGTAACAAAGTTTTACAACATCGGATATGCGATTGGTTGCTATTCGACGAGACTATAGGTCTTGTGGATTTTCGAAGGAACAAATTGTATTCTTCATTGAAAGTCTTATGAATAGTAGTTTCATCTGTGAGATTTGCGCGGATGAAACTAAAAATCAGATCCCTGTGCTTTTATAAAAAGAAAATAGTGCAGAAATGATTTGTCAGAAATTACCAAGATTTTTGGTCGAATACTTTGACTCAAGCGTATTTTTATAGTTGAAACAAGTTCGTCTTTCTCTGTTGTACCCCCAGCAAATTAAATAATGAATCTAGAATCACCGAAAAAGTGCGTGGGTTGGCGCTAAACTTTAGAGAAACCAATGGCGCGGCTTTTATTGGTGATATTTTAACTTTTCCGCGAAAATATGAAGATTCTAAAATCTGACCAGCTTGAGCGAAATTAAGCTCGGACAAGTTTTGTTTAAAGCCCATTCTGAGAAAGTTATATCGTTGCGTCGCGTTCGTCGTGAACGACAATAACTGAAGCCGTTTTAACTGGATGGCGAAGAAAAAATTACAAGCTATCTGGTTTATCTCAGCTCATCATGTAGCCTGAAGGAAGAGCAGCGAAGAGTTTTTCTTTCTGGTAAATTTGAATTTTCTTATAATCGTTATCAAATTACCAACCTCTAGTTATGAAGCGTGAACCACAAAAGCTCAGAACTTTTCTCTGGCGAGTCGGGCGAAATTGTTGATTTATCGCCAAATCAAAGGTTTAAAGATGAAGTTGTCTGTAAAAACTTTCTATTAGAACTTAAACCGATGATGAATGGCCTGAAACTTTGCCATGTCCAAGATCGTATCTAGAGAGAATTTGATTGAGCCCAAGGATTGAGGATTCATTTTCCAAACCTTCAGAAAATTTTGATCAAGCGCTAGAGAGACTGGAGCTCGAGGAAATTTTTGAGATTATTTTTGCAGCAAAATTCGAACCGATTAGGAGAATGAAAGCTAAGTGGATACGAAATTGATTTTCATTGATGCACTAAAAACTTACTGGAAAATTTTATCGTTTAAGTTAACTAATCTGCAACGAGTCGCTTCTGGGAGATTATTCAAGATATAGTGTTGCACGCCGATGAATCGTTTGTTGCAGTGGGTGATGTGGGGTCTGCAAACAGTGGTTGCGGCAACGTTGTTCTAAACGCGGGTGCGGTTTTCAGGTGGCCTGGCGCCAACCGAAATATTACCGCAGACGTGAATAATTTCTAAATTTTGCAGAAAGTAGTGGCGTTCGAATTGCTTTATCAGGAAATGTGCTGCAAGGCTCGCAAAATTCTTTTATGATAAGCTTGAGGAAGGTGGATACTGATATCGTTATTGCACCCGCGTGACAATTCAAGAAAGTTAATTTTGCTAAACTTAAGTTGCCAGTAATATTGACGAACAGCATCGTTTTGGCGTAAAAGAACAAACCACGGAAAAATCTCAAAAATGCCCCATTTGTTAGCGACGACTGGTAACGCCAATTCCTCGGTCGTTTCAATTAACACTATTTGGCGACGGCGGCTCAATTTTGCGAGAAAAGCCAGCTCGCAGAAACCAGTTGAAACTAAATTATCTCGCCGGTTTCGCGTACGCCCATGATTGAAAAAAATTAAAATGAAGTGGCGCTGGTCGGCAGATTTTGCGGTTGTGCTTCATATTTCGAGAGTCTAATGATGAAATCGTTATTGAGACGGAATTCAAAAATTAAACGTGAATTTATGGGGTTTTAGAACTAGTCAGCTACATGGCAAGATGTCTTCCGATGAAAAGATCAGGTTATGCGAGATTTTTGGACAAAAAGTTTGATATATTACTTTCGACTACCGTGATTGAGGTTGGTGTTGATGTACCAAACGCGGGACAGCAATTGTTATTGGAAATGCTGGATCGTTTCATTCTAGCCAGTTTTATCAGTTACGGTAAGTGGTTGGTCGAGGCAGTAATTTACGTTTTGTTTGGTTATGAGCTCGAGTCAAACCGCCACAAAGACTTTGGAGATTGGAAAACGACCGATGGTTTTCTCCTGGCAGAAAGGATCTGGAGCTTCGTGGTGTGGGTGAAATTTATGGCATCGGCACAATCAAGAGATAAATTTAGAGTTTACTAGCCTTGGCGACACTAAACTTATTGCTAGTAGCTCAGAAGTCGGCGATTTTCTTGTAGCAGACTGGGCCCTATTTGATGAATATTTAAGTAGAAAATCGTCGAATTAGAAAATATCAGCGATTGACTATTTTGACTAGAATTTTTCACAAAACCTGACTTACTTAGGTTTTTATAAAATAGTTTTTATTAAGCACGAGTGGTGGAATTGGTAGACACGCTAGTCTTAGAACCAGTGCCAATCGGCGGAAGGTTCAAGTCTCTTCGTGTACCATAAAGAGGAATAATTTATTTGGCTATTCTTTGTTAAATCAATTTTACAATTTTCCGTGAATGTTAAAATTATTGTTGAAGCGCTGTTTTTGTGTTGGCCTTTAAGAGGGTCGCAAATTAAAACAGCACAACAGTTAAAATTTATAGAAAATGAGTAAAAAATATTTATTGGAAAATTTCCGAAACGTGGGTATTATTGGCACATTGATGCCGTGGTAAACTACAACAATGAAAGGTATTCTACCGAACTGGTTTGGACGCACAAAATTGGTGTTGTCCGTGGTGTAGGTGGATAGTTTAATAATCAGATGGCGCAGGAAAAGAGCGCGGAATTACAATTACTTGCAGCTGTGACTTTGTTTCTGGAAAGATCATAAGATTAATATTATCGATACACTGGACACATTGACTTTGTTGTCGAAGTGAACGCTCGTTTTCGTGCCTTGACGGTGCGGCACTGTTTTGATGGTAAAATGGGTGTAAAGCTACCAGTCGAAACTGTTTGGCCAAGCTCGACAATATAAATGCGCGGCCGCGTTTTATTAATAAATTAACCAAACCAGGCGATTTGGTAAATCAATTGAGTCTTGACCATACTGCTTGAGCAGCAAAGTTTTCCAATCCACCTACAATCGGTTTTGAGCAAGAAATCAATGGTGCTAAGGATCTGGCTGATATGAGCCATTTTATGATAACTATGTTGACCATGAACGAAAGTTGTGAAATTCCAGCTGATATGAAAGGCTAAAACAAGCGTTCGTTGCTTGTCGAAAATGCCAAGCTGAAGCTGATGAGGAATTGATGATGTTTCTTTGAGGAAGGTGAAGAATCAATTGCTAATTCCTGAACTTTAAAGCTATGGCTTCGAAAACGAGTTCTTGCTATGATTTCTTCAGTAACCGTGGCATGGTGTGATCGTGAAAAGGTTCTGATCTTATTAATGACTATCTTCCAAGCCCACTGATATTGCCTCAATTAGCGAACTGATCTTAAAACTGGTGATGTAATCGAGCGAAAGCCAAGTGAGAAAGAGCCAATCTCAGCCTAGCATTTACATTGCGACTGACCCATTTTGTCGAAAACTTGTTCTATTCAAAGCTTATAGTGGTAAGATTGTCATTGGTTCTTATATTCTAAATCAATTATGACTGGCAAAAAAGAGCGTGTTGGTCGACTTGTTCGAATGCATTGATAAGCGTGAAGACATTACAGAAATTAGTGCCGGTGATGCTGTTGCCGTTGTTGGTTTGAAAGATGTGACAACTGGTGCTACCTTTGTGATTTGAATCACGGAATTATTCTGTTGTGGTTGAAGGAACCGCCTGTTTGTATTGCGGTTTGTCTAAACCAAGGCTGATTAAGAAAATGGGTATTGTTTTCTAAGCTTGTTGAGGAAGATCAACTTTCCGTGTTCATATGATGAAGAAACTGGTCAAACGATTATTTCTGGTATGGGTGAGCTTCACCTTGATATCTGATTGACCGTTTGAGCGAACGTTGAGGCTAATACTGGTGTACAGGTTGCCTTTCGTGAGACTTCTGAACGTCTCAAGGCAAGGTGCATGTGGCAGTCTGGTGGTCGTGGTTGATGCGGTGACGTTTGGATTAATTTGGAGCAAATGAAGCAGGTAAGGGCTTTGAATTATTGATGTGATTAAGGGTGGTGTTGTGCCTCAAGAGTACTGCAGCAGTTGAACAAGGTGTGGTTGACGCTTTAAGGTGGTGTGATTGCTGGACACCAGTTGTTGGGACGTTAAAGCTACGCTTACATTGTTCTTACCATGATGTTGACTCCCAGCGAATCCTGTTTTTAAGTTGGCCGTTTTAGCAACTCGTGCCGGTATTAAAGAAGCCAAACCAGTTCTTCCTCGAGCCTGTGATGCATGTTGCCATAACTCCAGAAGAGCTTATGGTGATGATTATGATTCAACTCACGCCGTGACGCATTGATGCCGCGGAAGATCTAATGGCGGAACAAAACTTGTTAAAGGTTTCTGTGCCTCTTGCCAATATGTTCGGATATACTTCAGACCCACACCAATGAGTAGTTGTCGTGCAGCTTCAACAATGGAGCTTGCGCACGAAGAAGTTCAACTAACGCCGCGGTCAAAGAAATTATCGAAAAGCGCAACGCCAACAGCCAATGCTAGATACCGAAACCACCTTTCAAGGGTGGTTTTTGTTTATTTCAAAGCAGTAAACAGTGCAGAAAAAGAACACTGATTTTGCTACTACATCTGGTTATGATATAATAATATTATCCTATAGGACAAATACTTTTTTTGGAGGTGTGATGACATCAGTATGAGTCTTCTAAGGAAGAGATTTATTGTTGGAGGATCGCCTGGGAGGCTTGATGAAGAGTGCTCAGATGCTATTCTTAGAGAAGCACTACTTGTCAAGCTCTTGAGGTGGAACGGACAGCAGATATTAATAATCTACTAGCTCATCATGAATTATTAAAAGAGCTCCATGATATAGAAGTGATTAGCTATTTAAATAAAAAGATAGCTAACCTTTATATACAAAGGAGAGGTTAAAGAGTCATTCTTTGCTAAAAATAGTTCTTATTCATAGGGAGCGGTGAGGTAGATATCTGAAGCCTGCATAGATAAGTTAAACCATAGAAGGGCTTAGACGACATTGCTACTCATAATGCTGAGGGTTTTTTTCTTGTATAATTTGTGCTAAAATTGCATAATATATAAAATAAAAAAAGGAGAAGGGATTTAAGATTTTGAATATTTACCGGCAGATGCGCAATATTTTCGATTCAGCGTGCCAGTTCTTGCGACCCTTGCGTGATCGATGCCTTAATGAATATTATACCGATTATAATTTTGTGTGAAAAGGGCAATACGCTTGGGGAAACAGGCTGATGAGCGAGTAGAAAGAAACTCGCGAGGCGGTTTCCTGACTTCTGAAGCTGAAATCAGCCACTATTTTGCTAGCTTTACGCTTAATACAACTTATGGGTTGAACTTATTATTAAATCAGCTTGAACTGGCTGATTACAAAATAATTACGAAGCGAAATCGAAACATAATTCAGTATTTCTTTCGACAATGACTCCTGCTGGAAAAAAAAATCAAATTAATCGAGTACTATCTCGTGAAGTTGATGGTTCGCCGTCGCTCGACAATGATTTTTCTAATAGTTTGTGGTTAACGCGGTTAGCAATATTGATGGTCGGCGATTAGAAACATCGTTGCGTTAGTTAAAAAAAGCAAAACAGGGCGCGGATTTATTATTTCTAGATTGTGCCAGGCTTAGGCTCAAATTATGAGTTAAGTTACAAAAAATTCGGTTGAGTTTATATTAGCGCGTATAAAATGCATGTGCCGAGTCTTGGCGGATGATAGTTCGAAAAGATTTGCAAAATATATTAAGCCAACTTTGTCGGTATGAATGGTGGTCGAGTGTCAACAGTGATTTTTGAGATACTATCTGGCGAGAAATTCATACGATTTTTGAGCCAGACTCAAGCTGGGTGAGATTATTACGAAGACGGCAATTGATTGGCTAAAACAGGAGAAAAATCGCAAACCGAAGAATTTTCTAAAGATATTTTTGAGTTCTCCAAGCAAAAAGGTGGTGAGTGTTTTAATGAAAAAGTTGCGCCTGTGATTAGTTTCTATCAGATAAGCTTGATGTCTATTTGATTGCGCAGGTGCTTTCTGATGATGAATTATGCGCGAAGCGGTTATTTTTGCGCTTCTCTTCATTATTATCTGAAAGAAGTTTCAATTGCCGCATCCTCGTGCGTATTTAATTGGGCACATACACTCGTAGGAGGATGTTGATGTTAAAACAGGCTTTGGAAAGGATTTTAGTCAATGGTTTGTGTTGCTGTTGCATTTATATAATCCAGTTGTTATTTGGTTATTTATCTGGCGTTGGAAATTATTTGGCGCAAAACAAGCCAAGGCTATTAAACGAAATGTTTAAGAAACTGGCTTATTGTTTCACGCGAGCAATCCTTCGTTTGTGATTCGTAAATTCTAAGGATGAAATTAAAACTGATTCTTAGTATCTGATTATCTCGCCATAAAATGGAAGAAACCAGTTTTGGGCGATTACAGGCTGGCTTAGTTGTCTGAATTGGCGGTCATCGATTTTTAACTTTACCAGCAACCGTTTAGTACTGTACGCTTACGAACTTGCAATATCGAGAAGCCTGATTCTTGCGCGCTTAATTCGGCTGAAGCTTTCGCACTATTGACGGCGTGGAATGGTGAGAGCGATTGGCTGGTTTACCGAATGGGCGACATTTTTCGGCAATTCCGGCGTTATATGACAACTAAGTGGGTGAAGACTTGGTTGTGAGTGGTTCGAAGTACGGTCAATTTGCATGGGTAAAAATTCAAATTCGGCAGCTTTGTTATTTTTGATCCTGGTTGCGTAACGGCCAGTCGAAGTTTTACCAACCAAAACAGAGTGATTTTTGAAAAATATCAAGTTCATTTAATTCCATAGTTATTTCTGGCGAAAACGGTGACAATTCTAAAATTCCCGCTTGATAGCAAGTTATCTGAAGCAGTTCGGCAACCCAACCTGATAATCCCCAAAGAATTTCGAATGTATATCTAGTTGAGAAAGATTAGGAAAGACTTCAGGTGTAGTTTGGCAAGAGAATTTTAATGATGTTTCTCATAAGCTTATTCTACCTGAAAAATAGCTAAATTATGTTTGAATGGTTAAGAGGCTGGTTATACGGAGAATCAAAATCGGATATTTCTAAAAGCAAAAAGCGAAGAAACATTTGAAAAAACTTTTAATGTAACGTTGAAATTGTCGAGAAGAAAATTCGACTAAAAAATTCCGACTTTGATATATGAAGGAAAACGACACGACGGAATTCTTTGAATTCAAAATAATTTTTTATTTCGACTTTACAAAACGAAACTTTATGTATAATTATAGTAGCGTCATGTCGTGTGTTTTGCTTTAAAACAGTAACTGCGCGACAGTGAATAATAATAAATAATTCTAAGGAGAATCTAAATGGCAGAATTTGACTGCTCAAAGCCACACGTAAATGCAGGCCAAGCAGGGACAATGTTGACCACGGTAAAACAATCCTTACTGCGGCTATTAAGGCAGTTCTGCAAACGACTTCCATCAGAAGTTACAAACCAATGGCATGACCAAATCACGATAACGCACCAGAAGAAAAGTTTTGTATTACGATTGCTTCTTCTCACCAAGAATACGAATAAGCAACCGACACTATGCCTTCATGCTGACATGCTCTGGACACGCAGACTATGTTAAAAAACATTATGATTACTGGAAGGTTTGAAGTTGACGGTGCTGTTCTTTTGCATCAGCTACAGATGGCCCCATGCCAAACTCGTGAACACGTGCTTTTGGCAAAACAAGTTGGTGTGCCTAAGATTATTGTTTCTTGAACAAAATGGATGGCGGCCGACGAAGAGTTTATTGAATTGATTGAAATGGATGTCAGGAACTTCTTTTTCAGCAACGGATTTGACGGCGACAACGCTCCAATCATCAGCACCAGTTTTAAAGTTTTGAAGGTGATGAAAATACGAAGACGCTATTATGGAATTGGTTGAAGCCATGGATTCATACATTCCAGAACCAGCTTCGTATATGGATAAATCCACTTGATGCCTATCGAGGACGTTTTTCAATCAAAGGTCGTAAACTGTTGCTACAGGTCGTATCGAACAAGGTATTGTTAAACTTAACGATGAAGTTGAAAATTGCTGGTTTGAACCTTCACAAAACAGTTGTTACTAATAGTTTTCACAGTCTCTTGACCAAGGTCACAGGACAACGCGACTTCTTCGTGGTATTGAACGAGACCAAATCGAGCGTGACAAGCACAGTTGCTCCTACACAATTACTCCACATACCAAATTCGAAGCCAAGTTTATATCTTTGAAGAAAGATGAAGTGGTCGACACTATTCATTCCTCAAAGGATACAACCACAATTCTACTCCGAACAACTGACGTTACCAAGAAGTTGAACTCCAGCTGACAAAGAAAATGGTTACATGCCTCAGACGACGTAAGTTTCAGTTAAACTCTGCCCCATCGCCATGGAACAAGGTTTGAATCTCACAGCCTCGCTAAGGTACGGAACTGTTGGTGCTGGTGTTGTTACATCAATCACCGTCAATAGTTTACTATCCACAAAAACACCCAAAAGCGGGTGTTTTATACTTCCTGAAAACTTGAAGATAAAGTGCTTATGTATGATAAAATTAGTATAAAATCAGGAATTATAAGATGTAAGGTGTAATCAGTGTGCTGGAAGGCCATAATAACAACCAAAATGAATATAATTGAAGGAAATAGAAGAAAGATTGATTGAAGAGCAAAGCGTCGAAGATTGGCGACTGAGCTGTTCATGCTATGAGAGAGTCTGGAGAATAACTCGAAAGGTTCTTTGTGAATTAACTAAAAGTGAAATATTTCAAGAAGGACTATTGATGAGGAAGTTGGACAAAACAGCGAATTTGATTTTAATTCATTTGTAAAAGCGAAATTGACGAATCAATTTTTGATGAAGGAAATTAAGCCTGGGAATTGGTAATCTTGAGGAAATTTTAGAATGAACGAACAAGAAAAATTCTTTTAATGAAGCTTTTGCTGAGCTTTTCTAGGTGAAAATTGGGGTTGCTCAATCGGCAAACGAATAGACTGACAGATGGTGAATCGTCTAAAATGTTGCTTGATATGGCTGGAAAACAACAACTTTGAATCTGGTGAAAACTCTACCCGAAAATCCTATGGACAGATCATTTGCGTAACAAAATTAATGAGCGAAGGAAAATGAAAATTTTGAAGAGTTCTCGTCCGAAGCTTTTGTTGCGCTTAAAAGGCGGGAGATTCTCGAAAACGTTGCCCAAGTTCGAAATGGCGAGATGGTTAAGACCTTATGTTTTACGTAATCTTGAACGTGTTATTTAAAGGCGAACAGTGGTCGCCCAACTTTTGGTTCATGGTCATTTGGCGGAGGTAAACCGAGCTAGCACCAATGCAAAAATGTCAGTATTTAATGTTTCGTGAAGATGCACTTTATCTCTTTGAAAATCAATATCAAACAGAGAGGAAAATAGTAGCACAAGCCAGATCGTATTAATGCACTTGCAAAGTTTTATGCTCAGGCAGAAAAATTTTAAGCTAGATCTTAACAATGGTGAGAAAGATGCGCGAGCGTTTTGCGCCACTAATTATTTCTGGGTCAAAAGACCAAATATCAAGATCTTTATGTGCCGACAAAAAAGTCTGAAGCTGACAAAATTTAACGGTAAGTCAATTTCCTTAGAGCATAAGTCTGATCTTGATGCTGAATTTAAAACGGAAACAGCACGAGGCTTGACACCGAATAGGTCCGGAAGAAGAACGTCAAGCGAAAGAAAGAGACGCTAAATGAAATCCAGAATTATTTAAACTTAAACCGCTTTGGGAGAAACAGAAGCAGAAACAATCAAAAGAACCATATCGCGGAGTTATTGAAGGCCGCCCGGTAATGGCTGATGAGGGTTAATGCACACCGGCAGGTTGATTAAGTTAAATGACATTCAGCGCCGCCCTGTCAAAGCAGTATATCCCCTGGAGTTGGTGCGACTAAAATTGAACCTGCCTTGATTACTTATCGGCACTTGGAGCTCGACATTGCTGATTATGGCGGAACTAATGATTCAAACCCAAAGGGTTTTTTGTTACGCTTGGATATTTTTGAATATGATTATTTGCCACAATCTACTGAAGACAATGAACTGAATGATCAAAAAGCCCTGATCTAAAAACGACCAATCTGAGTGATGATTTTATCTAGTTGATGAAAAGGAACTTACAGCTCAGGAGTACGAGATAAACTTATCGAAATTATTTAAATTAGCACAGTTATCTCGAGGACGCAAGATGTTTGAATAAATGGTGAAAGCCATACCAAAACTGTTTTATGACGAGAGATTTGAGCCAGACCCCGAAAATCTGTGCTTTCGGAAAGATTGAGCGTGTTAAAGAGTGATAAAGGCAAGGAAAGATCTAGATATGGCACTTCCTACGGTTTATTTGGCACTAATCCGGATGACTAGAGCTTTATTTTAAGTCAAGTTTAAAAGATTAATTTTAAGGATGAAGATGGCTGGATATTAAGCTGAAACCAATTGGTTCAAGTTTAACCTGGCTTTAGAGGAAGCTAGAAAAGATGAATATATACACACGAGCTTGGCCGATGGATAAGACTTAACTGGAAATGGTGTGGAGGCGGCTTTATGGCGCTTCGCCCAGAGAAAGAATCGAATTTCCAGATATCAATGAAATGATATTTTAGAGGCGCTTTAATGATACTGTTGGAGCAGCTAGAAGATCTTGAGAAGATCAACGAATTTTCTTAAGAAAACTTGATATACTAAAGAAAAGATGCGAAATCGATGGGCTTTGCTTAATGCAGCAATGAAAAAGGAATGCGAAGAGTTGGTAGTGCAGGAGAGCAACAATGAACTACAACCCCACAACAAGCCATAGCTCAAACCAACAACGCTGAATCTATCCAGTAACAACTAGATCAATCATTGAAGCTGGTCAGGTTTCCAAAAAACTAACCCAACAACTAGAAAACTCCTAGCCAGAAGCCCTCACTCAATCCGAACAAGTTCCCAACCAATCCTGTTCCAGAATTCAAAGAAGCTTTTAACTTCTGACATCACAAATACCTGACAAGATAAAAGGTTTAATAACAATGCATATACCACCAACTAGCTGATGGTAGAGTTTTAGCGGCAGGAGAGAATGGTGAAACCCGCCTCCAACCTCAACCGATGTGCTATAAATACCTGACGACCCAATTGAAGGTTTTGGCATTTTCTTCTATGGAATCAATACTTCACCACCTCCTACTACCGAACGGGTAATATCTGGTAGCGGGAGATGAATGGTGAAACTGCCTCTAACCTCAACAGATGGCAGAAGGTAAATACCTGGACAAGACTAAGGTTTTTGCACATACCGGGCACCACTTCAACTAGCCGCCGCCGATGGTAGAGTTTTGGCGGCGGGAGAAACAGAAACCCCGCTCTTTCAAATTCCCAGCCCGATGGCAGGCGAAGCAAATGGTCCGACCTGATCGAAGGTTTCACGATGGCAAGCACCAATTCCTATCATCGAATCCATAATATCTTTGGTAAAGGCGGGAAGAAGGTGAAATCCAGCCTCCAACCCCAACCCGACGGCAGTTACAATACTCCGACGACCCGATTGAAGGTTTTAGTATTAACAATATAAATACCACCCTCCTACTACCGAACGGCAATATTCCAGTAAGGATCTGAAGGTGAAACCGCCCTCCAACCCCAACCAGATGGCAGCTAAATACTCCGACAAGATTGAAGGTTTAGATATAAAATAACTATAATTATAACCGAGATACCACCTCCTACTACCCAACGGCAATATCTTGGCGGCGGGATATAAGGGTGAAACCCGTCACTCCAACCCCGACGACAAGCTCAAGATATTCGTGATAGAGCGGAGGATTTTGGGTAAGCTATGGGGACATTAAATCTAAAACATCAAGTGATTTGGTCAACGCTGAAAATCAAGATCGAAAACAACAGAGCACGGCATCAAAAGTCGGTCAAGAGATTGCAAAATTGTTGGCAGAACTGAGAGCAAGCCTAGCGACTCCGGATATTCATTTCTTTTGAGGCAACATGTAGGACTCGGTGTTTGCCGGAGATGCTTCATTGAATTATAAAATTCACAATACACCAGGAATTATCACCGCTATTTTTAATCCGAAAGAAGTGTCTATTACCCGGAATCTTGGCAATCCTGAATATAATCAACTGCAGCTTAAATGGATTCAATATCATGAATTAGGCCATTTTATTATATGAGAAAAATCCAGAAGTTTTCTTTAGATTTTAAGAAATTGAGCAAGATGCTGAAAGATTAATAGAGATATTATTGCATTACTCCTAAGTTGATAAGAACAAGTTGAAGGATATATTTTTGTAGTTATTCACTGCTTTATAATTGGTTAGATGATATTTATGTAAATAATTTATGGGTATTAGGTGCTAAAATTGTCGGAATGGTGATTTCTAAAGATGTGAGTAGTCTATATTTGATAAGTTGGGCTATTCTGAGGCCGATATTTTAAGTTCCGCATGAGCAATTTAGTATTGCTCTTCTTCAGGATGAAATGGTGGGTGATGTTATTGGGCGCGGCATGTTTGATATGGTGAGGCGGTTCTTTCTAAAAAGATACTAGGTATTAATATCCGAGAAGTGTGGATCGTGAATTAAAGCCAACTCCGAACAGATTGGTTGATCTGGTGATATAATTTGATTAGGGCGTATTCAACCTGGATTATTAAGTTTATGATTGTTTAAGATGAAAACCTATGATTGGTATGATTTTAATCAACAGACTAAGGTTCAACAAGATAGAATCAGATTCTTAAGGTTGTGTCAGGTAACAGCAAGATTCGTTCGGCTCAGATTCAAGAGACTCTCAAGATTCTTAAGAATCAGACTCTCAAGGCTCAGATTCTCAAGAGATTCAG
>BNJU01000660.1_pt1 | contig 145062 bp, 210 predicted proteins | sample 8539281 | NCBI WGS metagenome assembly BNJU01 (sample SAMD00202456, study PRJDB9452) | human saliva metagenome | isolation source: human saliva | place: Japan | reverse complement strand
ATAACTTTCGCTCTTCGTAACGCACCAACCGCAGCGATCTCCGCATCGGGGAGAAGCACCTCCGCCATTTTCTCCAGACCGACGGCGGTGAGATTAATCCTCCCGCAGGAAGAGCAGCAGATCGCCCGACGCCGCCTCTGCGCTGCGATTGTTCCATGCAGCAGAGATACCCTCCGCCACAGGGAGAATACGCAGGGCAGATCACGAGTTCTCACGCTCGCACGGCGTCCGCCGCTGCGAAACGGGGACGATCAGTCCCGCCGTAAGATTTGCCGCAGATCGCCGCCGCGAAGGCGCGACTCGCCGTCTCCTCGCAGATATTCTGCCCGTCAGCGTAGCGATAAGCGCTGAGTGCGCCTCATGATTTCAGCGTGCAGAGCATGCAGTCCGCTGCATCTATTCGCCAGCGACCTGAAGAGCCTCTTTTCTCGTCGCCAATCTTACGCAGGAGTTACAGCGCCATATTGCGCAGCGTCACATCACAGCCGGGACTCAGCTCAAGCCGCCGCCGTCAGGAGCTCCTGCGCCCCGCATAGCTATCCACGACGTATGCCGCCCAGCGTTAGGCATTGAGTGCCGCCATCTTCGGCGGGGCGAATGGACGCGCCAGGATCTGCGCGGCCTGCGCCTTTGCGCGCTGCCGGCAGACTGAGCTGCCGGTGCAGCCGGGAACGGATACGGGCGCGATCGGCGCCGTGCCGATGGAGACGAACAGCAGGGGTACGGTCGGTGCAGCCGTGTGCCGGGGGCAAGTCCCAGAATGCTGCCGCGGAGAGGGTACGCATGCGCGTTTGTCCTGCGCGACGTGCCTCGAGCCCTGCACGCTGCTCGATCTCCGCACGCTGTGCGGCGGTGCATGCGCCGCATGAGCCGCAAGAATATTCCCCATAGAGTTTCAGTGCGTCGTCTGTCCGGCGCTCGCGCTGGCAGATGCGTGCCAGCGGGATGCGACATCGACATTGCCCGGATCCACCGAGAGGTGACCGACACCCAGTCCGCCGCGCGTTTGTAGTCGCCCAGCTCACAGTAGGCACGTGCCACATCAGCATAGCACTCCTTCGGCTGGCTCTCATGCAAGCGCATCGGCAAAGGCATTGATCGCCTCTGCGTACTTCTCCTTCTTTACGTACGAATGAATCTGCTCTGCCGTAATGATTTTCTTCTCTGCCATCGTCATCGTCCCTTTCATCTGCCGTTTCTCTTCCCGCCGCGCACGTTTTTGCGCGTACGCTCTGCGCGGTTTCTCTTACGTTTTTCCATGAAGATACCGCTCCCATATCATCTGATACGCTCGCTTCCATCGCACGCACATAGCCCGCCGCATCCATCAGCGGAGAGGCGCGCATCATGCGCGGAACAGCCATCTGCAGTGCACCGAGGAGCTCCCTGTCGCGCGCCAGCAGAACGGCTCGCTCGATATACTCCTCTATGCTGCCCGCAATCAACTCGGAAAGGCCTGCATTGTGCAGGAGGCTCACGCCGAACTGTGCACCATGGCGCGTCCCTGCCCGCACGACGACAGGAAGCCCCATACAGAGCGCGCTCGCACGTCGTCCCACCACCCTGATACGGAAAATGTATCCAGAATCACATCCGCATCCAGATGGTCCGCAAGGTAGTCCCTTGACCCCGGCCGCAGCTCAAGCCGCGCCGGATCGATGCCCGCCTGCACGGCACGCCTCTTCATCCGCGTCAGCGTCTCCTTCAGCGGGTGCACGTTCTTCAGCAGGGAGCCGCGCCGTGGGGCATCAGCGCGCAGGATCTCCCCATGCCGTCAGCATCGCATCCGTGACTTTGCGAAGTTGTTGAAACTGGCAAAGACGACGTTCTCATGCGGTGTACGCTGCAATGCTCATAGGGGCGGAACCGCTCGATGGGGTAAAAAGCACAGATGTGTCTCGCAGCAGACGCAGAATCTGCTCTGTGAAATTGGCCTTCCCGGGCGGGTCGCAGAAGGATCACCCGGGAAGTAATCCATCGCAGAAAGCCCTGCTCGTATTGAGTATCCGATGCCCCGAGAGCCTGTACGGGGCGCGATGACACGCCGCGATCATCAGTGTCTTTCCGCCCGCCGAGATGTCCCGCCAGATCAAAGAGGATGTCGATCCCATCGGCATGGATGCGTGCCGCCGCCTCCTGTGGACGGCACTTCGACAGGTCTCATATCCGTCCGCCATCCCGGCGACCCAGTCCGTCACCTCGCTGTGCCGCCCTCGACATCGTAGAGATGGACGGAGAAGCGCGCTCGGTCGTAGACGGAAAAGAGCTGCACGGCAAAGTTCAGGACAATGTGATCCGTCATGTTCGGCGAAAGATAGCCGATGCGCAGCTTTATCACGATGATGCGATGCGTGGGAAAACTGCGGCAATGTCCCGAGCATCTGTGCGTATGCTGCATGGGCATCGTGCATCATCGCATCCGTAATGCCGTCCACATAGTGGAGGTACATCAGATAGTTGCTCAGTGCAGCAAGGCGATCGCTGTGGTTCTCACGCGCAGCGTCTCCCACGCCAGCCGCAGATGCGGCAGAGCGGCGGGAGATCGGCCAGCCAGTAGAGCAGCTGCTATGCGCTCATGCAGTTCTATGCCCGCTTCTGCGGGAGCATATTGTCCGTTCGATGTCCCGCAGCGTCCGCAGTGCTGTTTCCAGATGTCCCGCTGCCATCGCCTTTTCCACAGGGGCAAAGACACGGCTAGAGGGACGTGTTCTCGCTCTCCCACGCGTTCCAGATGGCACGATAACATTCCTCCATTTCGCGGATGTAGCGTTCCTGATCCATGACGGGTGAGGTCTTCATCCGATCACGGAGCTCACGGTGCGGGGCATCGAGGAGGTCGAGATTCCCTGCCAGCGCCACGGCCGTCTCGACATAGTCCGAGAGGTTGGTCGACGCGAGATCGGAGAGCCCGATGTTCGCCAAGAGACTGTAGGGTAAACCGCGTGCTGTGACGCTCCGTATAGTAGGAGACGACGGGAACGCCCATGTGAGAGCGCATCGCAGGTCGTCCCACCGCCCGGCCACGGAAAAGGTGTCGAGCGCGATATCCACATCGAGATAGCGCAGCATATAGTCCTTGTCTGCACATTCAAACTGCACGCGGCTCATATCAAAGCCGAGCCGCCGCAGTCGCTCGTAGGCCGACTGCACCACTCCCGGTTTTGCATAGGCATTGTTTTTGAGAAGAAGCCGCGACTGCGGCACACGTTCCATAATCTCCTGCCACGCACGCAGCATAGGATCACAGAATTTTTGGTACTGGTTGAAGGAGGCGAACTGGATATGGCCGCGCCCCCGCGCCGGCGTTCCCGTCGATGCGGGGAGATTCGTATATCCCATTATAGCAGAACTGACTCGTCAGGCGCAGGAGTTTTTCCACATAGAGCGCCTCGCTGCCGCTCCCCTCGGGGTCGCAGTAGTGATCCGTCACAAAGTAGTCCACGGCAGGAAGCCCCGTCGTTGCCATGTAGCCAAGCCCCGAGAGCTGGATGGGTGCCGGCTTCCATGCGAGGGCGGCAAGCCCTGTGCCCGCCGTATGTCCCGCAAGATCAAATAGGATATCCACCTCATCCGCATGGATCTCACGCGCAATACGCACGGTATCCTGCTCATACGAGGTGAGATCACGCCATTTTGTCACGAGCGTCTGAAAGAAGTCCGTATACTGATCCGACTTCCCAAGACTGTATACGTAAACTTCGAACACATTTGCATCGTATCCCGGCAAGAAACGGCCATACAAGTACTGCATGACATGCTGCCGAAAAGTCCCCGGAGATATAGCCGATACGAATCTTGTCCTTTTTCGTCGTCCCTGATGCGTGTAGGGCTGCACATCAGCAAAGAGCAGCACCATAGCCCTAAGCTCTTCTCATAGACCTCCTGTGCACTGACATCGGCCGCGTTGAGCTTTCATCAGCCCCGGCACCGTATAGTAGCACGCTGCAGAAAAGTGATCGCAGCCTCACGCGCATAGGCAATGCTATACTGCGAAACCTGTTCCGGGATCACAATCGGCGGGAAGCACTGATCCGCATAGGCCTTCAGAAAAGGGTCGTACGAACCTCCGGTACAACAGAGAGCCCTTCCTCGATGCGCTTTCAGTCCATGCTGCACGTTCAATACGCCACTCACTGTTCCCGGCTCAATCCCCTGAAATCGAGGTAGAGCCGCGCCCCTCACGATCCATGGAAGCCCCTGTGCGGATATTGCCCACCGCGCCGCCAGCGAGGGCAGCACCGCCAAAGTGATAACCCCATGCAAGGCTCATGCGCTGCTCCGCGAGAGTGCATCATGCCCATCCAGTTGATGTGCAGCAGTGAGAACCGCATCCCAGTCTTGACGGGAGGCGGCACGGGCAAAGTTCATCACTCAGCGCAGCGACAGATCGTCCGTCTCCCTGCGCAAGAACGCGCTCGTAGGCACGCTCAAGGCTGAACTGGATTGCACCAACATCGAAAAGACATCAAACAGCCGCCAGCGCAGCAGTCCATGACACGCGGACAATCGTTCACGGTCAGCGCATAGAGCCAGGCACGCGCCGCCGCTCCTTGTACGTCGCACAGTGGGGGGAGCTCCAGTTGACACAGCAGATGTTTCGCATAGCGATCCCGCACAAGATGCTCCGCCGTAATCAAGGGAATCCCATGCGCTGCCGCATGGCAGACATCGACGAGATCGACCGACAGGCCAAGCACGACATCCAGTGTATCGTATGAGAGCTCATCCACGAAGTCAAGAGATGACCTGCACTGCGCGCGCGGCGATCTGCTCGATGTCCTCTGCGCCCAGTCCCCCGCGATGGACGCGGGCAAAACGAGGTGCACATCGCCGATCGCGGGCAGCAGATACGACAGGAGTTCCAAAAAATGGGAGGATTCACCCGGCGTCATTCTGCCACACACGCCGATAGTTGGGATGCCCGTATCGAGCAGCGGGGGGCGATAGGTATATGCTGTTTTTTCCTCGATCTGCGCTATGGCAGTGGGGAAAGACCTCCCGCCCCTCGACCATCGGAAGGCGCACGGCAAGTCCCCGCAGGAATATGCTCCGCCAGCGATACGATATGCTCTGCCGGTCTCTGCCGCATCACCGCAGCATGATGCGCGCTGACCGCATCGAGTGAGAGATCGACGAGCAGATCGAGATGATCACGGCGAATGAGCTCCGCCGCTTCTTCGGGCGTACACGTACCAACCTCGCGTACCGTCGCCTTCTCAGCAAAAACGTGACGAATCGCCGCCCATCTCTGTATGATAGGCATAAATTTCATAGCGAAAGGCATCGTACGCCGTGAAGAACATGGGCAGCCATTCGCGCAGTCGTCCTTCACCAAGATCAGCCGAGAGATAGCCCAGTCGAATCTTTCTGCACCTCGCTCGCTGCCTCCACTCGCGCCTTCTGCTTTTTTCTTCTTTTTCATCATAGCCCCTGTCCGAGCATTTCTCAATGCCATGATATACGCCTCTTCCAGTGCGCGCATATAGCCCGCCTGATCCATGAGCGGCGCTGTCTCCATCTTCCTGCGCAGCGTGCGGTGCATTTCGTCCAGACGATCCAGATCCTCCGCCAGTGAGACGGCGCAGGAGATGTATGCCGCGGCAGATGTGACCGCCAGCTCCTCCGCACCGACGAGGTGCAGCATCGCATAGGAAAAAGCGCGTACTGCGCCGCGTGCCGTACATCGTCACCACGGGCACGCCCATATAGAGCGCGTCGCAGGTCGTTCCGCCGCCCGGCCACGGATAGGGTATCGAGCGCAATATCCACATCGAGATAGCGCTCCATATAGTCCGTCGTCGCGGGTTCCAGTATGATGCGGTCAAGATCAGATCCCAGCCGCGCAAGGCGTTCCTCTGCCTCCCTCCGCATCGCAGCGGCAAAGAACACCTGCGACTTCAGCAGCAGTTTGGACTGCGGTACGCGTTCCAAAATCTCCCGCCATACGCAGAGCATCTCGTCGGTCCACTTGCGGTACTGGTTGAACACGCCGAAGAGGATCGATCCACGCTGACGCGCGGGCGTCCCCGTCGGCGCGGGCAGCCCCGCGCGCGGCACATAGACGAATTGGCTCGGCAGACGGATCAGCTTCTCGGTGAAATACCGTTCACTCTCACCACCAATGGGATCGCACAGCGCATCCGTGAGGAAGTAATCGACGGCAGGAAGCCCCGATGTCGCCATATAGCCGAGCCCCATCATCTGTACTGGGGCTGGACGACGTGCGAGCACGGGCAAGGCGCCGCCCGCCGCGTGTCCTGCCAGATCGACGAGAATATCCACCTCATCCGCACGAATCTGCGCAGCGATCTCCTCCGCCGTGCGTCCGCCCATCTCCCGCCACTGATCCGCATGAGGACGCAGCCCGGCCGTCACCTCATCCGGCTGCTCCGCCGTGCTGTATACATAGACCGCAAAAGCGCGTGCGGTCATACATCGTCAGAAAGGGCTGCACGAAATGCTGCAGCACATTGCGGCGAAAGTCCGGCGAAATATAGCCCACGCGAATCTTTTGGATGCGTGTATGATTTCCGGGGTATACTGCGGCACGTGGGCGAGGAGCTCACCGTAGGCACAATGCGCCCGAAAGAGCTCCTCGTCATCCACATCCTGTGCATTCTTCGCCAAAAGGAAGGAACTATACAGCGCCGGATCGGACGGCTCCTCCTCATAGGCGCAACGATAGTACTCCGCCGCCCGCACATCGCCCATCCGATAGGGCAACGGCGGCACGCAGCCGCATGAACTCATGGCGCAGCGCATTGCCGCCCGTCTTCAGATACGCCTCCGCGAAGCCATCGCGCGCGGCAGATCCCCCTGCCGCTCTATGGCGTAGGTGTGGAGATAGCGCAGCATATCCTCCGCTGCGCCATGCGCCATGGCATCCTCCGCGAGCTCCTGCGCCGCAGTATACTGCTCTGCCCGAAGGAGGGCAAAGAGCCGCTCCCGCAGAGCCTTACTGTCCTTATAGATACTATCGTCATGATCATCGATGGACTTTAGCTGTTCACTGTGCTGTTCATAGATTGACCATATCTGTTCGTATGCCGCGCCGACCGCCGCGCCGTATCCCGCCGCATCCATCACGGGCGACTGCGCCAGCATCCCGCGCAGCCCCGTATGCAGTGCCTCCAGCGTCTGTATATCTCCAGCAAGAGAAACGGCCAAGGAGATGTACCTCCTCCCGTATGAGCGACCAGCGCCTCTGCCCCGATGTTCACGAGGAGCGACGCGCCGAAACGGCTGCCGAGTGTTTCCCCCGAAAGCGTCACAACGGGCACGCCCATATAGAGCGCATCACAGGTCGTCCCGCCGCCGGGATAGGGAAATGGATCGAGTGCAATGTCCATGCGGTTGTACGCCCCAAGATAGTCTGGAGAATTCCCTCTGCATCCACACGGCTCGTGGGAATGCCTGCCGCAGCAATCCGTTCCAGCACCTCGCGCGTGCATCGCCCTCGGAAAAAATATCCGCCTTGAGAAAGAGGCGACTCTCCGGCACACGGCGCAGGATCTCCGCCCATACGCGCAGGGACATGGTCATTGACCTGGTAAAGTTATTAAAGCTGCCGAACACAATGCTGCGTCCCGGCGGCCGGCGGATGCAGGGGCGGCAGGCGCAGGGGCGAGCGGCTGCCAGCAGAAATGCGTCGCAGGGAGAACGAGCAGTTCCTCGGTAAAGCCCTGCTCTGCATCTCCTGCGGCAAGGACGGGATCGGCGAGGAAGTAATCCACCGCTCTGAGCCCCGTGGAGGCGAAATAGCCGATGCCCGAGATCTGGACGGGCGCGGGACGATAGGCGAGAATCGGCAGCGTACTGCCCGCCGTATGCCCCGCAAGGTCGACGAGGATGTCGATCCCGTCGCGATAGATCGCATACGCTGCCTCCTCCGGCGTGAGCCGCGACAGATTGCGAAAGTCCTGCACCGAACGCTTGACCTGCTCCGTATAGGCGTCCTCCGCGCCGAGCGCATAGACGGTCACCACAAAGCGCATAGGGTCGAGCGCCGTCATCAGCGCATACGAAAACGAGAGCACCACATGCTCTCTGACATCGGGAGAGAGATACCCGATGCGGAGCCGCTGCCCTCGTCGGTGTGCACGGTGATCAAGCGCCTGAATCGCCGCAAAGAGACGGCCGTACTCCTCTGCCGCCTGCCGATCCTCTGCGGGCGCAGCAGGAAGATAGTGACGGTTAAAGAGCACATTGCTCGCATTGAGTGCACGCAGCGCGAGATTTGGCGCGGCATCGCGCGCACGCGCATAGAACGCGACGGCCTTATCCGCAGCACCAAGAAAGCGTGCGCACTGCCCCGCGAGATTATAGACCTTCTCCGCGACCTCCGCAGACATGGGCGCATCGAAAAGAGGCGTCAGTACGCGCAGCGCCGCTCTGCGCTCTCCCATAAGGAGGTGGATGCGTGCACGCAGGAAGATCGTATAGGGCTCGTGCGGCGCACGCGCCCTGCACTCCTGCCACGCCTTCAGGGCACCCTTCGCATCCCTCTCCTCAATGCAGAGCGCCGTCAGGAGACTTGCCGCCTCCGCCGGCTCATAGCGACGCAGCTTCTCGATGCTGCGCCGCGCTTCCCGCGCGGCCCCGCGTCCAAGTGCCGCAAAGATACGGTCGCGCAGTGCCTCCAGTTTCTGTCCGTTCATTGCCGCACCTCCGCCAGCCGGGCAACGCGACGCAGCATCCGCTGTGCTTCGGGTGCCGCGAGAACCTCGGTGCAGGAGCGCGGCAGGAGCATGGCGAGTGCGCTCTGCTGTTCGGGAGAGAGCGTCGTTCCATAGGCCGCTCCGACCGCAGCCGCGCACTCCATTTCCTCGATGAGCGATGCCGCTGCCGCATTTGCATCCCCCGCGAGCAGGAGACGGCGGCGCGGCGGGAACTTCGCCGTACTGCGCCGATCATAGTAGAGCGCCGCGAGAGGAAAATCCGCGCCCGCCAGCACCGAGGCGAGAAATGCCGCATCTGCCTCACGATCATAGATCTCGTTCAAGATCTCGATCAGCGCGGCATCGTCTGCGCCGACCGCCGCCATGATCCGCAGAAATGCGGCGAGGAGTGGTGGATGACGCGGGTTCAGGCGGAGTGCATGCTCGCCGACAGGATCGCCTCCTCCCGCGCATTGCGCAGCAGCGCCGCTCACCAAGACGCATATACGCCGTTGGAAGGAGCACGGCAGAGAAGTCCCCTTCACGATAGTGCTCCTCGTGCAGACGGATCCCCTCCGCATAAGCAGCACACGCCGTCATGACATACGACTGATCCCACGCATACGTCCCGTAGATCAGCGGATAGTCCGCCTTTTCCGGAAGTGCCGCGCGCGCCGCATCATACGCCTCTCGAATCTCTGCGTCCGATGCCCCCATCAGAATAAGAGACTGCAGGAGAACCGCATGGGGGCGGTTTTTCCGAGCCGACCGGCCGATCCGCGCTGTCCCGTGCAAGGCGTGCATAGTGTGCCGCCTGCGGATAGTCCTCAAGCGTATAATAGCAGTCCATCAGATGGTATTCGTCGAGTTTCGCGGACTCTCCGCGTGCACGGCGCGCAAGGAGGAGCTCCAGATCGCGCTGCGACTTACTCTTGATGATGCGCGGCGAGTAGCCCTGTATGATAGAGCGTCAGGCCGGGCGCGATCATCATCTGCCGCGCCGTATCGCCGCTGAGATTTTCTATGTGTTCATGAATGCTGCCCACGAAGCGGATGTGCGGTGCACGGCGGAAAATGCGCTGCACCTCAGCGCTCGTCCCGAGAAGTGCCCCCGTATCCACGTCGATGTTGACGAGATGCACGATGAAGCCGTCAAAGATACGGATGTGCATCGTACTCCTCGAGCAGAGGGCGCACGCGGATTGCTCTCCTCCGTAAAGTACTCATCGGCATCGGGGAAGACGATCCAGTCCCCGTCGCCGCATCGAGCGCAAAAATTTTTTTCGCTGCGGAAAAATCATTGATCCAGTCGAAATGGAGCACAGCGCGCCCGCCCGCACGTGCAATCTCCACACTCTGATCCGTCGAGCCCGTATCGACGACAATCATCTCGTCGGCAAAGCTGCGCATCGAGGCGAGCCAGCGCGGAAGGTTCTCCGCCTCATTCCTCACGATGACACACGCTGAGATTTTCATCCGATCCACTCCATCAATTCTCTCGCCTTACGATGCGCCGAATCTGCCGCCAGCGTCTGCATGAGATATTCACGTCCCGCGTCCACATCACCCATGCGTATCGTGCAAAGCCCCGCACCGTAGAGAGCATCCGCATCCTGCTCCTGCCGTGCGCAGAGTTCCCATGCCGCACGCGCCGCCGCATGGCGTCCTGCCGTCATATAGGCGTCGGCAGCGATACGCAGCTCCTCCATGCCGTATGATACGACGATGCGCAGGAAGCGCTCCGTCTGCGCCGTATCCGCATGGCGCACAAATGCCTCGCGCACGAGATGCAGCCCCTCCGCACGCTGCGGGCGCGGACGGCATCCGGCTCATCGTAGTGGCGCCAGAACTCCTGCATCTCTCGCGGCAGAAGGCCGCGCAGCCGCTCATAGAGGCGCCGGCTTTCCGTGTGTGTGGATTGTCCGAGGCGGAGCAATACCTCGGGCATCTCCCGTACGTCTCCCGCAAGCGTTCCAACGATATGCTGCCCCAGTTCTGCGGGCGCATCCGAACGCATCCACCGATAGGGCAGGGGCGTTGAAGTTCCGTGCCCGTCTCCTGCCGATACATATCGCGTGCCGCCTCGCCCAAGCGCAGCCAGCCATAGCTGTCAGCAAAACGGATAAGATACAAAAGGCTCTCCTGATCTCTGCCGAGCCGCTCGCGGAGTGCAGTGAGCAGCGCGCCCGTACCCCTATCGCGATGCAGCTCGACCAAGGCATCCATGGTCTCCTCCATCGCCGTCCCGAGCGAGAACGCACGCGCAAGCTCCTCCTCAGCCGCCGCGCGCTCTCCTGCTGCGGCAAGAAGACGTGCGCGTGCCGCCGACACCGCACCTGCCCATGCAGCGAATGCCGATGTTTCGCCGCCCGTATCCTCGGGCTGCGCATAGAGCTCCATCGCACGCGTCAATATAGGAAGTGCATCCTCTCCCGCTGCATCCAGGAGGAGGCCGAGCCGCCCATAAAAGTCCGGCAGATGTGGAAAGCGCTCACACGCCGCGCGTGCCGCTGAAACTTGCTCGGCAAGAGGAACAGTCTCCTTCTCCATCGCGTCGAGCAGGAGGTGATGGAGGTGGCTTTGCGCGCCGATGGACGTGACATTTTCCTCCAGGCCGCACGCACATAGAGCAGCGCCGCTGCATACCGTCCAAGACCATAATAGGTATCGGCGAGATAGCGATAGTCCCCCGGACGAAGCCCCTCCTCATGGATCCGCCGCTCCATCAGGGCAAGGTTGCGCGCGTGCTTGGCACGGATCCGCCCCTGCCGAGTACCCCACGTGGCGGATGGCGAGGGCGACGGGCTCATGATAGAGCTGCGGCGCACCGTCCCGCTTTTGGAGTGCCTCATGTACGCGCCCCTCATAGAATAGTCCGCGCCCCATGCTCAGGAGGCGGATGTGCGGTGCACGCCCGATCTCGCGGTCGGCAGTATCCTCGTCCACATGCACAATCGGCAGGAGAACAGCATCTTGATGCGGCATCACGACATCCATCATCGCTAGATAAGCGCGCAGTTCGGACGGATCAAAAAAGCTCTCATCCACATCGAGCACGACCGCCCAATCCGCATCCGCATGTGCCAGCACGGCATTGCGCGCGGCAGCGAAGTCATCCTGCCAGAGGAAATCATAGACCTCGCACCTGCGCGTTTCTGCGCATTCCCGCGTCCCGTCCGTCGAACCCGTATCGAGGACGATGCGTTCATCCGCATAGACGGCCGCGTTTTTCAGCCAATGCTCCATATCCTGACGATCGTTGCGGGCAAAGACACAGGCTGCGATGCGGATCTCTCGCATGAGCGTCGATGCGCTGCCAGATCGCCATGCGCCGTCGCAGTTCTGCTTTCATCTCATCCGTAAAGAGGGACTGCTCCGTTCCCTGTCGGGAGCGGCAGCTCCAGTGCCGGCACAGCCGCCTCTGCCGCCCTCACGATAGCGATGAAATGCCGCCAGCGCCTCCGCATACTCCGCATGCATCTCGGGCAGCTCCGGAAACGCCTGCACGGCCTTTTTCCGCAAGAGCCAGATACGCATCCCGCCGCTCCGGCTGTACGCCATAGATGCGCAGCAGAATACGCCAGCAGCGGCTCGCATAGACGACGCCGCGTCGTCCGAGCGCCACATCTTTGCGTGCGTACTGCTCCGCATGATAGGCGTCGCCCAGATTATCATAGGTCTCCGCGAGATAGCCCCAGATCCGCTCTGGCTCCTTCGTCGTCTCGAGTTCCGCCAGCAGAATGCGCAGATTGCGCTCTCCCTTTTCACGTGTGAGCACAGCAGAGTAACCAGTATGTACGAGTGTCAGCAGGGCAGGAGCAACGGCATTCGTTTTTGGCACAGTCCCATCGGCATCGCGCAGCTCTTCATGAATACGGCCAACATAGCATCGTCCCTGCACGGCGGCGAAAGATGCGCGGCGCATAGGAGTCAAGCAGCAGCTCGCCCGTCACTTCGTCGATGTTATGCCAAGGAACGAGAAGCACCTCCGTATCCTCGGCATCCGCCGCCGTGACCGCTGTGCGGATATTTCCTTTTGTCCCATCTGAAAAGTACTCATCTGCATCGATAAAGACAATCCAATCCCCTGTGGCATGGGAAAGCGCTGCATTACGCGGCGCAGCAAAGTCATCCGCCCATGGAAATTCGTAGACAGTGGCTCCGCAGGCCTTTGCTGTTGCCACAGTATCGTCACGCGAGCCCGTATCAACGACGATGAGCTCATCCACGGCATCCCTGAGGCTTTCGATTGATTTTTTCAGATGCACGGCATCATCGCGCACAATATAGCAGGCACTGATGCGAATATCCTCTGCGTTTTCAACAGTATTTCCCTGCATATATGCCCTTTCTCTCTCCTGCCAGTGCTTTGCCTGTACTTCATTCCCCAGATGCGTATCGATCTGAGCGAGACGCGCCGATACACGCGCAGCCACCACGGGGTTAAAGAAGCTCGAATCGTGAAGCGCGGAAAAAGCCATGATCGAATTTATATAGTGCCGTCGTCAGGCACTCTGCCGCCTCATGATATCGTGATCAGTCCGCAGAGGATCATCCCGCGCTGCGCATAGAAATCGGGAAGATCCGGGTACCTTCCAAGAGCCTCGTCAGCAAGGGCAAGCATTTCCGAATCAGAATAGTGCAGCGCACGCATCGACTCGATCATCTGATGATAGATCTTGCTCCCTGCCCCGACAAGAATCATATCACTTGCCAGTACCTTGCGTGAGAGGGAAAGAACACGTGCATAATCCTGCAGCCCAAAATAGCAGTCGGCAAGATAGGCGTCATGCATCGTCGTATGCCCATGCCGCGCTGCATCCTCCTCCAGCATGGCAATATTGCGCTTTATCTTCTCCAGTCCTCGCTCTGATAGATATCCCGTATGACCAAGAGAAAGGTCCTCATCTGCATAGACGAGAATCCACTGCTCTCCGTCGTCGCGCACCAGCTGCTCATGAATCATTCCCTCGTAGTGCATCCCCGGCATACGAAAATATGCGTGGAACTCTCTCATAATCTGCATCTTGCCCAATGGTACTTCGATAACTGTATAGACCGACCATGACGATATCCCATTGCATCTGATCATGCACAATCTCTGTGATCGCCTGACGCACTTTATTCGGGTGCAAAAAATATTCGTCTGCGTCCAGGAAGATAACGATATTTCCCGTTACATACTGCAGCGCCTTATTGCGGGCAAGAGAAAAATCATTCACCCATGCGAACTCGTGAACTTCTGCCGAAAACACAGCACACACGTCCCGCACCGCAGAGCTGCCCGCCGTCGAAACAACGATGATCTCATCCACTGCAGCTCGTACAGAGGCAAGAGAACGGCGCAGCTCCTCCGCCTCGTCCTTGACAATATAGCACGCAGATATTCTCATCCGGTACACCCTCTCTCTACGCTCCATTATACGCGATACAGGGATTTTTGGCAAAAAAAGAACCCCTCCCCGAGGGGAGGGATTCCTGAATTCCGTATAAATCGTCGAAACGAATTAGCGGAGGAGCGAGAGGACAGCAGAGCTGTTCTGGTTCGCCTGTGCGAGCATCGACTGAGCAGCCTGGAGAAGAACGTTGTTCTTCGTGTACTCCGTCATCTCCTTTGCCATATCCGCATCGCGAATCGTGGACTCGGAGTTCTGGACGTTCTCGGACTGCGTCGTGAGGTTCGAAGCCGTGTAGCGGAGACGCGTCTGGACAGCGCCGATGTTGGCCTGCTCGTCGAGCGCCTTCTGGAGAGCGGAGTCGATCGAGTTGATCGCTGCATTCGCCTTGTCCTGCGTCTGGACGCTGATGACAGAGCCATCCGTGCCCTTCATGCCGAGTGCGAGCGAACGCATATCCGTCATGCTGACCTTGATTGCCTGGTTCGACTTCACGCCCGTCTGGAGAACGAGAGCGTTGTCCTCGGACTTGTTCTCTGCGCGGATACGCTCGGTGAACGCATCGAGGCTCGTGTTCGCCGTCTTGCGGAGAGCACCCGTGTTGTCCGTGATGCCGATCGTGAATGCCGAGATCTGATAGGACGTACCAGCACCAGCAGCGTTGATCGAGAGCGCCGTCTTGTTGTCAGCCGTGTAGACACTGTTGCCGGCCTTGTCGAGACCGATCCAAGCACCAGCCGTCGTGCCGCCAACGAGATCCGATCCCTTCAGGGAATCCGTGCCGTTGAACGCCGTCTTGCCGATGATGTCCGTGAGCGTCTGGCTGCCGATCGAGAACGTCGTCGTGTACGTACGACCCTGACGGACATAGGAGACCGTGACGTTATCCGTCGACTGGATGTTGAGGCGCTCGTTCTGGCGGCTCTCGAGATGCGTCAGCGCAGAGCCCCATGCCGCAGCCGTGCTCAGCGCCGTTGTTCGTCAGCGTCGTGCAGGTCGCCGTGCCGATGCTGTTGCGCGAACCATCGACGAGGTACTTGCCGTTGTACGTAGCAAGCGCGTTGTCGTCGATCTGGTCAACCATCTGGTTGATCTCTTTCTGGATCGTGCGGCGATCCTCGTCCGTGTTCGTGTCGTTCGCAGCGTTGATGGCCTTTTCCTTCAGGGTCTTGAGGATCTCGACCGTGCTTGCGACAGCGCCCTCGGCCGTCTTCATCATGCTGTTGCCGTTCTGCGTGTTCTGCTTATCCTGATCGAGCGAACGGATCTGGACGCGCATACGCTCGGAGATGGCATAGCCCGATGCATCGTCGCCGGCATCGTTGATCTTCATGCCCGAAGAGACCTTCTGCAGGCTCTTCGCAAGAGCCGACTGGTTGCGGTTCAGGATGTTGAGCGTGTTGACCGCCGACATGTTGTTCTTAACTACCATTGCCATGTGAAAATTCCTCCCTGGTGTGTTTCCGGATGATCCGGAATCTTAACTTTTATGTGCGGACATCCATGCCCGCTATATAATATGCAAGTGACGCGTCTATCCTGGTTGGCTGCTAGCTGGCCATCCATGGCAGCCGCACCGCTTGCGTATTACCCTGTTACATATAGTATATCGTCAAAGCGACGACATTCTTAAGCGGCTTTCATAAAAAATTTGCTTTTTTTATGATTGTTTGTCAAAGGGTCGCTCAGAAGAGGTCCCCGCACCTCAGTGTCGCCGGTTGAGATAGCCGCCCACAGGGCTGCCCTCGCCCGTATCATAGCTGTGCACGGCCGCATTGCGGCGGCGCGAGCGGTTCAGCCACGCGCGCGCCTTGTACTGGATCTGCATCTCGAGCGGACGGAGCTCCGCATCGAGTGCCGCAAAATCCGCACTGCCCCGATAGGGATCGGCAGGCAGCGCCTGCAGCATCTCGATGACCTGCCCGCGCTGATCGACGAGATCGAGGAAGGTATCGACCTCCTCCTCGTCGATGAACTTCATGAGTTCATGCGTCAGCACGCGGTACTTCTCCCACAGGAACGTGCCTCTTCGTAGGCTTTATCCGGCATAGACGCCGCTCCCTTCCGCACTCTGCGCGCCCTTCTCCTCGCGGGCCTTCTTCATCGCCTGTGCCCACGCATCGCGGAGCTCCGTGATGATGTCCGTCGCCTCCTTAATGGCGTCGAGGTTATCATCGAGATTTCCTTCGACCAGGCGGTCGTACGCATAGTTGTAGAGCGGCATGAGCTGATGCGAGATCTCGTAGTCCATATTGAGGGTGACGCGGAACTCCGAGATGATGTTCTGTGCCTTCTGCAGCGAGGTGTTGGCCGCCTCATAGTTCTTTTCGGCGAGTGCGTCGGCACCCTCCTTGATAAACTTCAGACAGCCGTTGTAGAGCATGAGCGTCAGCGCCTCGGGCGTTGCCGTCATGATCTGCTGCTTCTTATAGGCCTCCGCGGCACTGTTGACCATGTGGGAATCCTCCTAGCATCACTGTCTGGAGAAGAAACCGAACTGCGTGGAGAGCTTCGAGATGGCTTCCTCCATCGCATTGTACTTCTTGTAGAGCTGATTCTCAAAGGAGCTCATGAGCTGCTTTGAAATCGCTCATCTGCTTCTCGTAGTTTTCGATGAGCTTGCCGAGTTCACTGCGGTCGGACTTATCCGCCGTTATGCCCGCGTGGCTCTTGAGCGACTCCATGCGCTTGCCGAGGCGCTCGGCGAGACGCGTTGCGACACCGTTATCGCCGTAGTTGTCGTCGTCGTCCGTATGGGAGAAGATCTGGTTGACCGCATCCGGCTCCGCTGAGATCGCCGTGCGGAGCTTGTTCTCATCGAGCTTCAGATGCCCGCTCTGATCCTTCGACGTAATGCCGATTGCCGCGAGGTTGTTGTAGCGTCCCGGCGCAGAGCCGACACGATTGGTCACGGCATCGCGCATATCGCTGATGATCGAGCGGAGGTAGCCGTCGCGGTAGAGCAGCCCCGACTTGGCGCGCTCATTCCACTTCTCCACCTGCTCGTGGGACATCGAGGCTTCCTGATCCTTCGTCAGAACCTCGTAATCCGGATACTTATTGTTGTTGTAACGCCCGTGGAGATCATCGAGCAGCTTATTGTAGTCCTCGACGAACTTCTTGACGTTCTCGACGAGCTTCTCCTGATCCTGTGCGATCGTCACCTGTGCCGTCGTGCCGGCGGGCGTCGCCTTCTTAAAGGTATAGGTGACGCCGTTGACCTGCAGCTTGTTGTCCTGCAGATCCGTATAGGTGCGGCCGTCGATCTTGACGCTTGCATTCGTGCCCGCCGCCGAAAGAGTAGAGGTCGTGCCCGCCGCCGTAAACGAGAGCGGTGCGCTGATCGACCCGCCGCTGACCTGTCCGAGCTTCAGATTGTTCAGCAGCGCCGTCGTATCCGCCGCAGAGCCTGCCCCCGTATCCACGGAAAGGCTGACCTTGTTGTCGCTGCCCGACTTCGTGTTCACGATGGAGAAGGCGTCGGACACGGCGTCGTAGCTCGCCGTGATGTTAAGCGCTGACTTCTTGCCGTCGCTGTCGATAAAGCGTGCATTGTTGATGCGCGTCGCGAGATCGTTGAGCGTGAGGTTCTTCGTAAAGATCTCCTCTGCCGTGAACTTGACCTCCGCCGTGCCCGTCCCGTTCGAGAGCTTGAAGCTGAGTGCCGTATCGCCGCTCGCCATGCCTGCGGGCATCGTGCCGCCCGCGAAGGCGACGTCCTTCAGGGCAACGCTTGCCGGGTGCCGCAGTATTCGTACGCGCCACCTTCTGCCCCGCCGCCGTCATCAGATAGGCGTTCGACGCCGCCTGCGTGACCTCCACGGTATGCGACATCACGCCGGCATTTGCATTCGCCGTCGCCGTCACCACATCCGAGAGCGAACTCGTCGCCGTCATCGGCTTCGTCCGCGAGCTCAGACGCATATCCGACATGCTGCTGCGGAATGTATTCACCGCGCTGTAGACGTCAGCGAAGGCCTCTTTTGCGCCACTCCGTCTCGACTTCCTTCTTATAGAGCCGGTCATACTTCTTCTGCTCGGACATCATGCCGACCTTGACCAGTGATTCTACATCAATCCCCGAACCCGAGAGTCCGTAGATACCTCTTGCTCCTGCCATAATTTCCTCCTTATCGCCTTACGCCGTCTTGTCCAGGAATGCGCCAAGCCAGTCGCGCACCTTGATCATGTGCTCGACCAGCGATTCCGCCGGAATCTCGCGCAAGAGCTCGCCCGTCTTCTTGTCCAGCATGCGTACCGACATGACGTTGATCTCTTTGTGATACTGGAAAATTGAGGTTTACGTCGATGCGCCGCATGATCTCGTTGAGCTGCTTCGTAATATACGCCGCCTGCTCCTCGTTGATGGGCTTCTTCTTTTCATGGGCAGCGGCGGCATCGGCTTCCTGCCGTGCCTTCTCTGCAGCCGCTGCAGCTGCATTAGGAGACGCTGCCGCCTCCGTTTTCCCGTCCCCCGGCAGGGAACGCTGCGCTCCTGCGCCGTCCTGCATACTGCTGACAGCGACCGCCGCCAACATGTAATCCTGAACACTACCTACAGCCATAAGGCATCCCTCCATGTGCTACGGTGTGCGCATCCCGCGCACCCGTCTGTCCTTCCTTGGGACATGTTATTTACTGATATATTTTTATGATGAACGCGTGGGCAGCGCTTCGAGATCAATCATCTGCGGTGCTGCGGCACGCTGGTTCTCCTCCTGAATGGCGCGGTAAATCTCACCGCGGTAGATCTTGACGCTGCGCGGCGCATCAATGGCGATGCGCACATTGTCGCCCTGAACCTCCACAATGTTGATGACGATATTGTCGCCGATCATGATCTGCTGTCTGGGCTTCCGTGTGAGTACGAGCATTACTTTTCCTCCTGATCCTGCGGGAAGAGCCGATGCTTCGTCGTATACGGGCTGCGGTCAAGCACGATCTGTTTTCCCTTGCGGGTTCTGGCATTGATGACAATCGGCGCGATGAGATTCGCCGTCAAGTCGCGGATGTTGCTGCCCGAGAGCGTCAGCACTGCGTAGATCAGCACATCATCCGGCGAGTTGAGTGCGAGCTCGCGCTCCACATCGTCGTCAATCGTGACCTCGTAGTCCGGGAAGAACGTGTGCGGCATCGCCATCAAGAAGGCAAGATCCGGTGTCTTCACCGACTGAAGAAATGAGTATGGGCTGTCGTCCCCATAGGGAATGATGAGGAACTCGTGCTCCTTCTCAAACGCGGGAATGCCTGCTGCAAAATGGATGACGGCATCCTCAGCGACCTCAATCTCACCGAAACGGCTGGTCATAATCTTCATCGTCAGAGACTCCTGTTACGCAAGTATATCATATTTCCCTTCGCTGACCCACGCGCGGATGCTGCCCTTCTGCTGCAGATAGATCTCGATATTGCCGCGGTTGTACTCGACACGTGCACGACTTGTGACATTCCAGTGCGGCGTCGTGCGCCCGACGGTCGGCTCGCCGGCAACCTCACCGACGGTGAAATGCACCTCAGGGTCAGGGATTGCCTGTGCGACGAGCACACGGTTCTGGTCGGCGATGCTCATCATATCACGGTAAATCTGCTCGATCGCTACCTGCCGCCCGGGCTTCGGCCCATCCTCGGCGAGCGACCAGCCCATCTGCGTGTGCTTCGATGTGCCTTCCTGCACCCCCGAGAAGCCGCGCTGCATATTGTCTGCGGCGAAGTCCGCATTGCTGCTGTGTCCGTAGCTGTGACGGCTCGGATAGCTGTCAATATCGAGTTTTGGCTGGGTCGCGTACAGATTGGAGCGCGCATTCTGCGTCTCCTGGTCATACTGCGGCTGCTGAATACTGGAGTCCAGTGTGTTCTTCTGCGACTGGATCCCGATCATTGGCAGCGTATGGCGCACATTGAGGTAGAGCATCGGCATCTTGGGCATCCTTTCCCATCATATCATCCGTGCGGCGTCCTACCGCAGATAGTCCACGAGCGAGAGCGGCAGGATGCGTGCCCCCATCGAGAGCGACATGCTCATGACCGTCTGCTGCTGCATCATCTTCATCGCGAGTTCCGCGACATCGGTCGAGGAGACATTTGTGATATCGCGCGTGATGTTCTCACCATGATCGGTGAGAATATCCGTCATGTTCTTATAGAGCTGCGTGCGTGCCCCCGTCTCCGTATGAGCCTGCAGCGTCACCTGGTTTCGCCGCATCGGCAAGCGAGATGCCGTCCGAGCTGAGCCAGTGCGGGTCGGCAGAATTCGTCTTGGCGTATACGGTCAGCATGCTGTTGACCATCGCTGTGCCCGAAGGCTCGTTGCCCGAATTCTTGTCGTCAAAGAGATCACGTCCGAAGATGTCGAGCCCCGTCTTGTTCACCGTGTCCGCCGTCGGCTCGGTCGAGCCGTTCTGCTTGACCATCGAGATATAGCGGAAAATCGCCGTTATAGGAGACGATCTGCTGACGCACGGTCGAGAACTTCAGCGTCACACCTGCGACTGCCGCCGTATCCGACCAGTTCGCACCATGACCGGGCGAGGCAGCAGGATCATCGATGATTTCGCCCGTATTCTTAAAGTTATCCTTGATGAAGTTCGTGCCTGTCGTGATGTTGCCGACACGATCCGCCGACGATACCGTCGAGCGCCCGCTCGCGATAACGTCCTTGTACCCCTCCTGCACGAATTCTTTCGTATAGACGTCACCCGTCAGCGTATTGAGGTAGTAGCTCTTGCCGTCACTGCCGTCGAGGGAAAGCATCTGATGCAGGAAATTGGCGCTGTCCGTGTTGCTTGCATCGTTAAAGAAGGCTGCCTGACGGTCATCGAGCGTCTTGGCGAGACCACGATAGCGCGGCTTTGTTCTCATCCGAGATGGAGAACGGCTGGCGCAGATCCGCCTGCCCCGAAAAGATATAGCGGTCGCCGAGCTGGGTATTGCCGAGCGAAACGATCTGCTGAATCCCTCGCCTTCATCTCGCGCGCAATCGCGGGCCAATCGCCGCTGTTTTCATCCTTATCGTCATTCGCGCCCTGAATGGTCTTTGCCTTGAACGTCTTCTGGATGTCCTCAATTCCCGAGAGAGCCGTCTGTGTCGAGTTCATCCATGAGATGCCCGCTTTGACGCTGTCCTGATAGCGGTTGTTCTCGCCTTCGGAGACGTTGTAGCGCAGATAGCGCGAGTAGTCCACGGAGTTGTCCGAGGGACGGTGGAGCTTCTTCCCGTCGCCCTGTTCCATGAGTTTCGACTTGGTGTAGTCCAGCTCATTCAGATCTTTTTGGTAGCGCTGCACCATGTAGTTGCTGCTGATACGAATCATCGTTCATCCCTTACCTTCCGACGACGCCCGTGCTGTTGATGAGGCGATCCAGGATCTCATCCATCGACGTCAGGACACGCGAGCACGCGCCGTAGCCCGTCTGGAACTTGAGCATATTCGTCAGTTCCTCGTTCCAGTCCACGCCCGCTGTCGACTGACGCCACTGGTTGATCTGCACCATGAGATCATCCTGCTGCTTCATCTTCTTGTCGAGGTTCTCGGCATCTGCGCCGAGCTCGTTCATCACACCGTTGTAGTACTGATTGATGGACACCGATCCAACCGCGCGCTGGCGCTCGTTCGTCGGCAGACCGATCAGCTCTGCCACATTGATCGTATTCGCCTGATCCTTGTTGAAGAACTTGCTCAGTTCGACCGCCATCGTACCGTCGCCCGTGCCGTTCATATCGGCAAAAGAATAGGTATACGTAATCGTACCGCCCGTAACCGTCGGCAGCATCTTGCCAATCGGATTGGCATGGGTCGGAGACGCCGCACGGGTCCACGATCTGACGAGCGGCGACGAGTTCTGCCCGTCCGGAGCTGTCAGCTCATCGCTGATCTTGATGGCATTGATGATCTGCATGGAGCGCATCTCATCGGATGTCGGCAGCGATGGTCGTATCCACGGCCGTCACCGTCGCCGATGTCGGCGGCGTCCGCCGCTCGTCGTGCGGGTCACGCTCTGCGCCGTTGCCGTCATCCAGCGATCCCCCGTTGTCGGATCGACATGCCACGCATAGCGCTCGCCCGTGTAGTTGTTGCCCGTTGCATCGCTGTGAAATGCGTTGCGTCCGAAGAAATTCGTCCACGTCGTCGACTCATTGTCGATGCCCTGCACCGAGCTTGTGCGCATCATTGAAACGTCGTCAGGAGCGTCGCCGAGATGTCGGCAAGATTGTCGATATATCCCTTGTCCTGCACGATCGTATCCTGCAGCGCCTTTAGGATGCCGCCCTGCGGGACATAGCCGATCCCGCCCGCCTCCTTAATGCGCAGCGTATAGTCGTTGATGCCATAGCGCTCGTTGTCGATCGGCGGGCTCATCTCGATGGTGAGGTGGCTGTCGCGCTGGACGAGTGTCATGCCGTTCGAGACGACGGTGTACTGTCCGTTCGCCTCCTCATAGACATTGACGTTTGTGATCTCCGAGAGCTTATCCACGAGGAGATCGCGCTGGTCACGCAGGTCGTTCGCCTTGCCGCCGTGATTCTCGGCGAGCATGATGTTCTGGTTGAGGACGGCGATTTTTTCCGTAATATTGTTTGCCTTGCCGACCTGGATGCGCATCTCATCGTACTGTGCATTGATCTGATCCTGCAGCTGACGTGCGCCCGTCTTGATGCGGTCGACGAGGTTGTTGCCCTTCGTGATGACCGCCGTACGCGACGCCGCATCGCTCGCGTAGTCGGAGAGGTTGACCCACGCGCTGTAGAACTGCTGCATCGCGTTAAGAACGCCCGTCTCCTTTGCATCGTTAAAGACGGCCTCCGCCTTATCGTAGTTGGTCTTGTACGTCTTATAGAGGTTCTGCGTCGAGGTCTCCGACCAGAACTGTTTGTCCGCGTAAATGTTGCGTGCACGGTTCAGCGCGATGACATCGACACCGCCGCCGACGTAGACATTCCCGTAGAGGGACGGCCGCTCCTGATAGTTCGTCGCCGCCGAGTCCACGCGCTGACGCGAGTACCCCTCTGTCGAGGCGTTGGTAATGTTGTGCCCGGTCGTGTCAAGCGACAGCTGGTTGTTCTGGATGCCCCGCACCATCGTATTGAGTCCGGCAAATGTTGACCGCATATTCCCTCACTCTTTTCCCTGTTTGGAAATCCTAATGATTCCATCCGTTATATCGTCATACGTCCGCATCGAACATGGCGATCTCGCGCCGCAGTCCGACGGGTGGCCCTGCCACGGGCTGAGAAGCGTCCGTAGGTATCGTCCGCCATCGTGCCCGAAACGACGTTGAGCTGATAGCGGATAAACTCCGCACTCTTTTCCAGCAGCTGCTCTGCCGTACGCACGCGCTCGCGCAGTCTCTCATGCCGCGCCTGCACAGCGCGCATGGCGCGTACCGCAACGAAGTGCTCCCGTGGATTCGGCTCGCTTGCAACGGCGGCCGCCATGCTGTCCGCCTGCACCTCTGCGAGGTACTCTGCCTGCCGCCGTGCGAGTGCACGTACCGCAGAGAGACTCCGCTCAGCGGCCGCCGTTGCGTCGCTGATCCCCGCACCAAAGGCACTGTGCTGGAGCGCGGCGACGAGCGCATCATAGGAGGCGAGTGCCTCCTCCGCGGCAGAGAGCTGCTCTTTCAGGAGCACGAGTGCCGCGCGGGTCTCATTCGTCATTGCCGTTCACGCCTTATAGTCCAAGTTCTTGCGCAGATGCCGCACCTGCTCCGTGCCGCCGCTCCCATACACGGGGATCGACCACGGCGCCGCCGATACGTCCGAGCTGGCGGTTCACCGCCATGAGTGCTCCCTCGATGAGGAGGGCATTCCCATCGCGCAGTTCCTTCGTCTCCGCGACAACCTTGCTCAGCCTGCGGCTTGCCGCAAGCACACTGCGGTGTACGGCATCGCTCGGCGCGAGGAGCGCCAGCTCCTCCATATTCGTCTCGGCACTCACGCCCGGCGTCGCCTTCGCAATGTGGGCGAGATGCGCGAGCCGATCCGTCTCGAGCCGCTCCACCGCACGCGCGAGAAAAATCCTCCTCGGCGGTCAGCTTTTTCGAGTGCCTCCATGTCGAGTGCGACGAGAATCTTGCGTTTCTTTTTCCTGCACGACACGGATCTTCTCATACTGACGCGAGAGCTCTTCGAGCGTCGCCGTAAATGCATTCCACATGAGCTGCTCCATCAATAGCGCATGGCGAGCATCTTTGCCGCGATATCCGCCGAGGCCGGCGCATAGCTGCCGTTCTCGACACGTGCGGAGACCTCCGCAACGCGCTCCTTGCGAACATCGCTCATGCCGCGCAGCTGCTGCAGGATATCGCCAAAAGCTCTGCGCCTCGCCCGAAAAGCTCGAGTGCATCCGGTGCCTGCACGGCTCCCCGCCGCATCCACACGGCGCGTTCCCGCTGCCGGTGCACCGGCGTAGAGTCTGCTCACTGCTGCGATTGTCTGATTTCTGATTAACATATCGTTCACCACCTGTATCTCCGAACCGATCGCTGCGCGCCTTCGCGTTCCCTGCTGCGAAATGGGTTCGAATCCTTTTCACCTTCTTTATCGAAAAAAAGATACGTACTTAAGATTTTTCTTAAGTACGTATCGAGAGATTCTCTACTTCCCGCCGAGGGTCACATAGCCGCGGCGGCCGCCGCCTTCCGATGTGGTGCGCATGCCCGAGGCACTCTGCTTGCTGACAGCTGCCTTCAGCTCATCACGCATCTCCTTCTGGCACTTATCGCAGTACTGCCCCTTCTGGATGGGCGAGCCACATTTTTCACACGGGTAAAAGAGTTCCACGTTGCTCGCGAGGAAGCGTCCCTCGCGGATCATGCGGCGGATCACCCTGCTCCTGCACACCCGTTGCCTCGACGATCTCCGGGATCTGGCTCTTCGGATGGTCACGCACGTACTCGATGATCTCCTTTCTCCCACTTCTCTTCCTTCTCGCGGCAATCCGCGCAGATGCGGGAGTTGTTGATTGAAACGAACACCTTCCCGCAGCTCGAGCAGTTCTTCATTTTTCCTGCCATCGGTCAAACTCTCCTCTCAAAACAGCGGATCGGCATATCGTAGATCCCTACCCTATCCTCTCATTCATACACCGTATTCTACAACAGGACGAGAGAAAAAAATCAACAAACAAAGATCCGGCTTTCTACTTTGTCATCTTCCGCGCAAACATGCCGTCCTCGGGCGTCAGGATGCGGCAGCTGTTCAGCACCACGGCGAGCGTCGCCGTGTTGTGGATCGCAGCGGCGGCGAGCGGGCTGATCGCGCCGAGCGCACCGAGCAGCATCGCCGACGAGTTGACGAGCAGCGTCGCCTTTAAAGTTCTGATGCACGAGATGCATCGTCCGCCGTCCGAGACGCAGTGCCTCCACGAGGCGGATCGGATCCTCGCCGTGAATCGTCACCGCCGAGGACTCCGCCGCAATATCCGTCTGCCGTCCGCCGAGCGACACGCCGACATCGGCAAAGGCGAGTGCGGGCGCGTCGTTGATGCCGTCGCCGACCATCATCACCGTCCCGCGCTGTTTCAGCTGGTTCACATAGCGCGACTTGTCCTCGGGCAGGATCTCCGCATGATAGGAGTCCACATCCATATCGCGCGCCACCTCGGCCGCGACCGCCTTAGCGTCGCCCGTCAGCATGACGATCTCATCCACACCGCAGCGGCGCAGCTGGTTCAGCGTCTTCTTCATCTTCGGACGGATGGGATCCTCGATCCCGATCACGCCGATGAGGCGCGTGTCACGCGCAACAAAGAGCACATTCTTTGCCGGAGGTGGACGCAGCGAGATCCTCCGGATCCGTCACACCGTTCTCCTGCAGGAAACGGCGGCTGCCGACGCGGATCGTTCCGCCCGTAAAGCCCTCGAAATCCGGCACCTCGGCGAGCATCCCGCGCGCCACGATCGTCTCGGAGGAGCGGTGCTGCGGCGCATGCCATGCCTTTTCCTCCACATACTTCTGGATCGCCACGGCGAGCGGATGCACGGAGTGCTCCTCGGCGGATGCCGCGAGCAGGATCATCTCCTTCTCCGTCACGCCCGACGCCGTGCGGATGAACGTGATCTCGGGGATGCCGACCGTCAGCGTGCCCGTCTTGTCGAGCACGACCGTATCCGTGCGCGCAAGCGCCTCGATGTAGTTGCCGCCCTTCACGAGAATCCCGCGCTTGGCCGCCGCGGCAATCGCGGCTGACATCGCCGTCGCCGTCGAGAGCTTCAGCCCGCAGGAGAAGTCGATGAAGAGCAGGTTCAGCACACGTCCCCAGTCGCGCGTCGCCCCGTAGACAATCGCCGCCCCGAGGAAGGACACGGGCACGAGATAGTTCGCCATCTGATCGGCAAAATTCTGCACGGGTGCGCGGCGCGTCTGCGCCTCCTCGACGAGGTGGACGATGTGTGCGAGCGACGTATCGCTGCCCACCTTCTCCACCGCGATCACGAGCTCGCCTGCCTCGACCACGCTGCCCGCGTAGACCGGCGTGCCCTCCTTCTTCATCGCAGGGGCGGACTCGCCCGTCACGGACGCCTGCGTCACCGCCGCATTGCCTCGCAGAACGCGGCCGTCGATGACGATTTTCTCTCCCGCGTGCACAGCGATCGTATCACCGGGGCGTACCTCCTCCACGGGCACCTTGCGCTCCACCTCGCCATTCGGCGTCTGCTCCACGAGCCAGACATCGCGCTGGCCGAGGGACAGGAGCCCCTGAGATGTGCGAGCGCGCCTTTTTCCGCCGCGTAGCTCGTCAGCATCTCCGCCCCATTGCTGAGCGCGAGGAGCATGAGGCTCGACTCGGGTTTCCCCGCGAGCACCGAGGCGATCACCGCCGTCGTCGTGAGCGTATCCGCATTCGGCTGCCGATCCTCGATCAGACCGCCGATGCCCGTCTTGATGAAATTGCGCGAAATCGCGAGCACGAGCAGCGAGCGCAGTACCTTCACCGAGGCAAAAGAGCTCAGGGGGCACCGCGCCGCAGCAGCTCCATCGCCGCAAAGCTCGCGAGCGAGATCACTGCATCGCGGCGGAACTCCGCCAGCCGCTCCGTCGGCGTCACCGCCTTCTCTGCCGCCGCGCACGGCACGCTCTGCCGCCGTGAGGACACGCGCCGTCGGGAGCGTCCCCACATGCCAGAGATCCACGCATTTCTCATGGGCGGATACCGCCACCACTGCAGGGAAGCGGCGCAGACGCGCCGCGAGCTGCTGTGCATCCTCGCGCGGCAATGCCGCCGAGAGACGGATCCGCTTGTGCATCACTCGTGTCATACCTTCCATCCCCTCATCAGCGACAGTGCCCACCAGAGCATCTGAGAGCCCGAGGGCGTATTGTTGGAGATCACCAGCTGGCGCACGCCGCGCATGATGAAGACGCCGGCAACCAGCGAGCTCAGATCGAGTGCTCCGCCCGTACTCCGCTGAATCCACGCGCTGAGCGACTCCACCGAGCGGCGCACGCTCTTCGCGAGCGTCGCGGGCGGCTGCACCTTGCCCTCGGCAAAAATCGCGCACAGCCCCTCCGCCAGAACGAGGACATGTGCCTCATCCTCGGGCGCATAGATGAGCAGGATGCTGCCCGACTCGGTATTCGTGCGCACGGCACGGATGAACGGCAGGCGCAGGAGACGATCCTCCAGCACCTGGGCAAAGGCTTCCGTCAGATACGGCGTACGGTAGCGACGCCGTCCCGGCGAGGCATGGACACAGGAAAAGACCGCCGTCGGCACTGCACAGGAAACCGGCATGGCAGACGGTGCCTCCGTGTGTGCCAGCACGTGCGGATGCTTTCCACGCGAGCGCTCCGGTGCCGTGAACAGGCCGCCGCCCAGTCCATGCAGGATATTGCCATCAGCAGGGCGCCCCCCCGTGCCGAGGATCATCTGACGCGCCATATTGGCCAGTGATGCGCCGAGCATCAGTCCGGACAGATACGTCATGATGCCCGCCTCCTCGCATGGGTGCGCATATAGTCCTCCACGCGGCGCAGCTCCGCGTTTGCACGCAGGCGCTCCGGCTCATAGGTGATGAGAATCGACCCCGTCGCAATATTGGTATCCACACGCTCGATCTCCACGAGCGCATTCAGCCGCTCATGCACCTGCTTCTCGAGCGAAGCGTTGTTCACGAGCTGCTTGCTGTAGAGGCGCACCCGTCCCGGCACATGGAAGCGACATCCGTCGAGCGGATGAACAGATCCATCGCCGAGTGCGGAATCGCATTCTTGATCGTATCGAAAATACTCATTGAAACCCCTTCTCTTTATCCATATTTGTTGAAAAAGGGCTGCGCGCAGAGATGCGCAGCAGCCCCGTAGCGTGGAAGTCTTAGGAAGCACTGATAAACTCAGCACTACCATCTTGACGCATCTTTTTCGCCCGCACTTCGGCGGAAAAATCCTCCACATAGCCCTTGCTATGCGTCCGGTTTTCCACCTCGTTCGGACAAAAATCTACGCCAATCTGGCAGACTTCATTTTATCAGCGATTCCATTCTCGATGCAGCCTGTGCCGCGATCAGATCCTCGAGCTCCTCCTTCTGACGCTGGAGCTCAGCGAGCGAGAGATCCGCCGTGCCCGCCTCGAGCGCCGCCAGCTGCTGCGTGCGCTCCTGCATGAAACGATAGCCAAAGATACCGGCAACCGCACCAACTGCAAGGCCAATCCAAAAATCCGTCTTCGAGAACATCGTATTTCCTCCTTTGCCATATCGCTTTCCCGCGTCTGCCGAGACTCCCTCCGCAGTCCGCCGAAAGCTCCTCTATCCTCCTTGGCGCCTTGTCCCGCCATAGGGCAAGCATCTCACGAATCCATACGAAATGAATCCGAATAAAGAAAGACCGCCCGCTGGCAGCCTTGACGGATTCCTCCGTGAGACGATGATAATTCCTGCGCCGTGAGGTATGACGAAGTCGCCATCCTCTCTGGAATCATCTCGTTGTTCTCAGTATATGTGAGAATGATGTATCTGTCAATAGGTCTTATATAATCAGGAATAACTATTGAAATCACTTTTTCTTCATGTCATAATATGTGTAAATGCTGTAACAATTCAAAGGAGTTCGTCATGAAACATTATCCTCGCCGTCTGCCCCGCCTCCTCATCGCAGTGCTCTCCCTCGTCCTCCTCTATGCTGTCCTCACCCATCTCCCGGCGGGCGAGGACGGTGACCCGCCGACCTATAAGGCAGAAATCCTCCACGTGGAGAGCGCTGCGGGCGGCACGACCTCCTTTGCCCCTGACAGTGCCGCCTACGAGGTGCGCATCCGACTAGACTCAGGTCCCTGCGGCGGGGAACGGAGGAGACCATCCTCCATCACACCTTCAACAATCCTGCCTTTGACATCCACCCGGAGGAGGGGGAGCACATCCTCGTCCGGTCGGCAGGTGAGAGCTATGCCATCGTCGACTACGACCGGATCCCCGCCATGCTCCTCCTCCTCGCCCTCTTTGCCGCCCTCCTCATCTGCTTCGGCGGTATAACGGGCGCAAAGGCACCTCGTCCTCCTCTTCGCCGTCATTCTCATCGCAAAGGGACTCATTTCCTTTATCCTCTATGCACCCTCGCACATCATCCTCTGCACGCTCCTCATCGGCAGCATCATCACCCTCGCCACCCAGCTCATCATCAGCGGGCGAAACGTCAAGGCGGCAGGCGCCATCATCGGCACCATCGGCGGCATCTTCGTCGCGGGCATCCTCGCCGTCATCGCCATCCACGGCACCCACCTCACAGGCATCGCCGAGGAACAGGCAGGCATGCTCAAGGCACTCTACCTGCAGGCGGTGGACTTCGCGAGCTGCTCTTTGCGGGCATCGTCCTCGGTGCGCTCGGTGCCGTCATGGACGTCGCCGTCTCCATCGCCTCCGCCCAGTACGAAATGAAGCAGCTCGCCCCCAAGACGAAATTCGACGCTCTCGTCTCCTCGGGCATGAGCGTCGGCCGCGACGTCATGGGCACCATGGCGAACACCCTCGTCCTCGCCTACATTGGCGGTGCGCTCCCGCTCATCCTCCTCATCTCCGCGCAGCCCGATCTCCCGCTCCGCCATGTGCTCAACCTCAACATGATCGCCACCGAGATCGTCCGCTCCTCGTCGGCAGTATCGGCCTCCTCGTGCCATCCCCATCACCGCCTACACCACCGCCTTCCTCATCACCATCCGCCCGCGGCGCAAAAAAGAGCGGAGGCATAACTTCCGCCCTGACACATCCTCAGGAAGAACCGCTATGGATCGGCAATTCCCTATAGGTCTAGTATCCCCGCTGTGATACGTACGGCATCCGCCACATTCTCACAGTCAAACTTCCTTGCGTCCAGCGTCATTTCCTGATTCTTCCTGGCGTACCCGTATTGATAGTCACTGAACAGTTCTGCCTTCTGCACTCCAGTGCTCTTGGCTCTTTGCAGATCGCCGCATAAAAGGCCTGTACCTGACGATGCTTCTCCTCGCCGCACAGCGATGCGGCATAGAAGCAAGCCGGCATATCGTTCAAAATGCAGATCCGTCACGGATAGCTTGGCCCCAAAATAGTCAAACATTTCGTCGATTGGCAACGCGTCCTCCGTGACATCAAGATCCCGTAGCCGTGCCATCGTAATGAAGAATCCCAGCTTATCGGCAGTATTGACGTAGGGAACCCGATACTCACCGCGGCGCATAACATACTCGCTGACCTGATCGGTAACCTTTGTTCTGCGTACATCGCTAAACGCAGATGCTGTAATATCCACATCGTATAAAACCGTTCCCGCCCCGACGGAGCTTCCTGCCATTCCTGCGGTTGTCAGCGGACAATTCAGATGCACAACCTGCTTGTTCAAAAAGAGGCTGGCCGTTCCCATATACGAGTCTTGTCCGATCCCATCAAGAATCCTACCCGTACTACGATAAAGCCGCAGCAAATACTCTCGCCGAAACTCGAGTTGATATAACAGAGCGGCAACCGATAAAATACTTCATCAATATTATCTACAATCCTCTGTCGATCGGCGGATAACTCAAAGTACTGATAGGGCGTCTCTTCACCGGCGTCATAGAGAGGGAATTTAATAATACTGCGTCCACGAGGTAAAAGCCCCGGCCATGTATAGAGCCCTCGCTCCCACGAAAAAGAGCATCATTTGAGGGTGGGCGGTCGATGCCTGCTGCAGATACGTCAGTGCCCAAGGATAAACGCCATCGTCTGAGCCAAGCGAAAAAATGAATGTTCCACGCGCATGGAGAAGCGCATATTCAAAGGATTTATCCAGGGCAAGCACTACTGGTGTGCGGTAGTAACGAATCCGCGCGTCATTGAGCTCCTCGCAGAGCTCACGTATTTCATCATAGCCGGCATCCGAATTATCGCTGACAACGATCTCACAGCTGCCCGTGAACTCCACTGCCAAGCAGGTCCGCAGCGTATGGCGGAGTGTATGCACCGAGTTCCTGGCAGGGATGACGATGGAAATATCGCAGTGCGGAGCTGCCGTAAGCAAATCTTCGGCAGATTCACCATAGAGATAGCTGATATACTTCAGATAATCGCCCATCCAAGCAAAAACTCAAGCCGTCCGCGAACCCCGGCGGCAGGCAGTGCGAAAGGCGCTGAATCGCCCTCCCTAGAGACCTCATCTCCATGGAGCTGGTCCATACATCCGTCACGGGCGAAAAACGATCAGCGGGGCATCCTGCGTAATGCTGCGTGCCAGCAGCCGAAGCACCGCCGGAAGAGCATCGACCGACGTGCCGGACGGAAGCTGGCACAGCCCAACGGAAATCGCAATACGGCTGCCATCTGCCCGAGCCGCCTGAATGCATTTTCAGCGCATAGCTCTGCTCATCCTGTGCGGGCTGTCCATCGGAACAGACGCGCAGGACAATCATGTCTGTCCAAGGATGCGAAGCGCCTCCGCCAGCACCTCCATATCGCCATGCGCGTCCGAGGCATCATCGACAAGGAGGAAGGTATAGCTGCTACCATCCGTGAGCATGCGCGCCAGATACCCAAACTTCCCACAGAAAAAAGGGTGCGGAACCGGCTGGCCGGCATCTTGAAGGACATGCTCCTCATACTGCTCCAAACAGGCTGTCCGTCTGCACCATGTCAGCATCAAAACTGCAGAAAGCAATGTATTACGTGTCACATAATACTGCTCTGCGAGATCGTGCAGCTCCTTATCCGACAGCGCCCCATGCAGAAACGCAGCTTTCATCTCAGCGAGTTTCATCAGGGGCTGCTGTGGCAGTTTCCCATTGCTGTAAAACGCTGCGATAAACTGCAGCTGCTGCCATTCGGTGAGCCCTCCCGATAGGTACGGCTCTTGAGCATAAACAGATCGGAAAGTCCCTCCTGGGGATAAAACTCCTGTGCCAGATCATCAACGGCATCCCGGCACCGCTCTGCCGATTCTCCATGTGCCATCATCAGTGCGATCTCGGCACACAGATAGGGCAGCCGCTGTGGGTAAATATGACGAAATGGTTCAATGGCAGCTTCTGCCTTTTTCCGCAGTACATCATCGCCCGACGCAATCCACGCTTGAATCTGACGTACTTCCCTCAAGTACTCCTGCTCTGTCATGACTGCCCCATCCTTTTCGCAGGCTCCCCACGTTTCTCAAAGATAAGATACACCATCCGCACCGAAAGATTTCGATCCACATCCTCCGGCAGGTGGGCTCGGGCAGAAAAGAACCCCCGCAGCAGTGCGGCAGCAGCCTCATCTTCCTGGAATGCGACTGCCATCATGCGATAGTGGCGCAGTATTTCATGACGCTCAAGTGCCTTGATCAGGTGACGATAGGAAACGACAGGCGTTCTTCGCACCTCATCAATACCGGCGTAGAGACTCCGCCCGCCCTCATATAGAAGGGATATAACCGCGTCAGCACAGCTCGGATTGCGCACCGGAAGAATCAATCGCCCGCCATCGCTGAGGCAATCATAGAGACATTCTAGGGCAGAGACCACCTCATCCGAAGGGAGCTCATCCAGATAGCGTCCTGTGCTGATGATCTCGTACACATGCCCGTCCTCTTTTACATCGTCAACACATGACATCATGCGGGTCTCATCAAAAATATACGACGTATCCTTCAGATAACGACGGTCAAAAACGGCTGCCGTCATGTGTGGAACACAGCCGTGCTGACGATAGGCATTGACCACGCTGCACGCCAAATCGCCGAACCCCGGCGCAAGAATGAGCACGCGATCATCATCGCGAAAATGCTGCTGCGTCCACAGCACGTCCATATTGGCAAAGCCACCGCGCGACTCCCACGCATCGACGCCCCATTTTTCATAGTAGACACGGCGCATCGCATCAAGCGCATTCCCTGCATCCTTATTACGCCCTGCTCCGAGTGTCACACCGCCAAAATGGTGCATAAAAGTATCTTTCATGAGAATCTGTCGCCACCCCGTTCGGCGAAGCAGCGTTGACATATCATCATCGATAAACTCTCCGCGCGTATATATCGGGTCGAGGGAGACCCATGCGATAAAGATCTGTCCGCAGGATGGCCAAGAACGGCATCAGCTGACTGCGCTCCTCCCAGCGCCTTGGATCCAGCTCATTGTACGCAGCGGCGAACGCCTGCATCTCCTCCAACCCATCAAACGTATTCGGATAGGAGACAGGCACCCCCTGAAAACAGGCAATACTCTCCTCATTGCAGGTCGGTACAGCCATGGCGATGCGATCATCCGACTGCACACATGCGAGCAGATGCTCCAGCCAATGCGGTGTCGCCACGACATCATTGGAGAAGCCTACACAGTACCGCCCCCCGATGATGTGCTGTGCCACATTTACGCCGAAAAATATTATATTTCAGGTTGATGCATTTCGCGTGTGAAGGCGCTCAAAATATTCACGGGTTCCGGTCATCCGAGCCATTATTGATAAGGATCAGTTCGACCTTCCCATCGGAAAGATTCGTGTGTGCAAAGATGCTCTCGACCGCTTTTTGGGTATATTCCAGCTTGTTATAGCCAAACAAAATGATGCTCACATCGCACGTGGCGCCCCGCTCTACCGCCCTATGCAGGGCTTCCGATGCCGCCATTTGCTCTTTTAGATGTGCGGCACGCCGATCCGGATAGGGCAGAATCTCCGTCGCATAGTGCCACAGCCGGCGCATTTCGAGGGCAAAGGGACGAATCGTAGTGTGCGATCCGTCTGCGATGCATCGGTCTATTCTGCAGATCATCAATCGAGGCCTGAATGTTTTTCCCATACAGATGAACATGCCCGAGCACATGGTCGGTGTCCTCCGTCTCCCGCGCAATGACAGCAGCAGCCTGATGCAGGAGAGACAACACCTCCGAGGCGGCAGGCGCCGTCTCCGCCGCTCCATCGCGCCACAGAGATACTCCGCTGCCTCCACGACACTATCCAGCAGGTCTGACATCTGCGTATGATCCATCATCCTCACCTTTCCGCTCTACGACAGCGTCCCACACGGCACTACCCATGTCGATATTATTGCGAAGAAATGAGCTATTCGATTCCATAGCCCATGCGCAGCCCGTCGGCAAAACACGTTGTCGGCTTCCACCCCGTATCACGGCACAGCTTCTCCACCGACGGCTGCAAGGAAACCGCTCCCGCCCTTGCACCGTAGGAGACTTCCGCCTGCGCAGTAGCTACGCGCTGCACCTCCGTGACAAAATCGCGCAGAGGCCGATAGCCGCCATGGGCAATGTTGTAAATCTCCCCTGCGCGCCCCCGTTCTGCAAGTGCGAGGAGTGCATCCGCCGCATCCGCTGCATAGAGGTAGTCCCAGTTCTGCCCCCGATGAAGAAAGTGCAAAGTTTTTGTCCTGCGCGCAGCGCCACTGCACGTTCCGGTAGCATGCGCCCGTCCTGCTCATATTTCCCATAAAGGCTGAACACGCGCCCCCAGATCCATTCTATGCCGAGATCCGTTGCACGCGTGCGCAAAAGAGCACAGGCAGCAAGTTTTGCCGCACCATAGGCATCCGTGGGATGCGGACATGTCTCCTCCGTGATGAGCTGCGCCTGCCGCCCATACTCCGCCTGCGAGCCGGTACAGATGAAGCGGGTGCACCCAGGCGCACCGCCGCCTCTAGCGCATCAATCGCAGCGCGTATATTGCCGTACTGGGCAGCGAAATCACGGCGTGCCCCCTGCCATGCGAGATGAAAGAACACTCACTGGGGCGCAGGAATGATCGCATCGAGCTGTGCATAAGCCGAGAGATCAACAGGTACCACAGTCACCGCTCCGATGGTGTAAGGCGCACATTATGCGTTGAGTTCGGACGTACCACAGCATAGACATGTGCATCCGTTTCCCGCACGAGCCGCTCGGTGAGATTGCCGCCAAAAAGCCGGCTGCTCCCGTGACAATGTATCTCCGCACGATGGACTCACCTCTTTCTGATCTGCGTCAGGATCCTTTTTAGGGAAGCTCTGATAAATTTGGTGCTACCGCGCCGCGTACTAGCATCCCGTACGACCTGTGCCATATAGTCGATCTTCGCATCCGTCAGTCCGGGGTAGACACCCAGCCAGAACGTGTCGTTCATTATGCGGTCAGTCGCCGCGAGCGTCCCTGCCACACGGTAGCCCTCGCCCAAGGCGCGCATGGCATCAAAGCAGGGGTGCTTCGTCAGATTCCCCGCGAAGAGCATGCGCGTCTGGATGCCCCGCCCCTCGATGTACGGCACGATCTTGGCGCGATCCACGCCGTCACGGCAGGTCAGCAAAAAGCCAAACCAGCTGGGCTCTGCATGCGCCGTTGCTTCCGGCAGGATCAAAGGCATCGCCCAGATCGGTGAGTGCCGCGCGAAGCCGCGCGAAGTTGTGCCGGCGACGCGCGACAAAGGACGGCAGTTTTTTCAGCTGGGCGACACCGACGGCCGCCTGCATATCCGTTACCTTGAGATTGTAGCCGAAATGTGAGTAGACGTATTTGTGATCGTAGCCGCGCGGCAGCTGCGCCGTACTGCCCGTCAAAGCGATGCCCGCAGCGGTTGTCCTGCCCTCGACGCGCAGACGCAGTCGCGTCCCCAGTCGCGCAGGGAGCGCACGATGCGGTGGAGGAGCGGGTCATTCGTATAGACCGCGCCGCCCTCGCCCATCGTCATGTGATGCGGCGGATAGAAGCTCGACGTACCGATATCGCCGATCGTGCCCGTATAGCGCGTCTCTCCGTCGATCGTATACTGCGAGCCGAGCGCGTCACAGTTGTCCTCAACGAGCCAGAGGCTGTGCTTTTGGCAGAACGCCTTGACCGCCGCCAGATCAAACGGATTGCCGAGCGTATGCGCGATCATGACGGCCTTCGTCCGCGCGGAGAGCGCCCCCTCAAGTGACACATCCACATTGTACGTCGGCAGACTCACATCGACAAAGACGGGCACCGCACCGTACTGGATGATCGGCGCGACCGTCGTCGGAAAGCCCGCCGCCACCGTGATGACCTCATCGCCGCGCCCGACGGCACGCGCCCCGAGGAGCGGCGACGTGAGTGCCATAAAGGCGAGCAGATTCGCCGACGAGCCCGAGTTCACGAGCGAACAGTGCTTCACCCCGAGATAGGCCGCCAGCCCGCGCTCGAATTCCTCCGTATAGTGCCCCGCCGTCAGCCAGAACTCAAGCGCACTCGCGACGAGATTCTCCATCTCCTCATGATCGTAGACGCGCGCCGCGTACGGTAGACGATCCCCCGGGGAGAAATCCTCCTTTGGTGCATGATACTTCTCACAGTACGCCTGTACAAGCGCGAGAATCTCCCCACGCATCTCCTGCTCACTCATCCGATTTCTCTCCCTGCTCTATGATCCCCCGCGAAAAATGCCTCGATCTGTTCCTCGGTCACCGCGCGCATATCCGCGCCCGCTTCCCATGCCTTTGCCCATTCCACCGTTTTCTCCACGGCCTCGGCGATATGCCAGCGCGGTTTCCACCCGAGTTCACTCTTTATTTTCGAGCAGTCGAGTTTCAAAAATGCGCCTCCTATGGACCGCCGTCTCGCATGTGCCTCCCACCGTACGCCCGCGCCCCACGTCCGGCAGAAGAGATCGGCGAGCTCTCCTGTCGTCACGCAGTCCGCATCGTCGGGGCCGACATTCCATGCCCCGACCAGAGCGGCATCCTCCACCTGCCGTGCCGCGAGCATCAGATACACGGAGAGCGGCTCTAGACATGCTGATAGGGGCGCGTCGAATGCGGATTGCGGATGTCGATCACCTGCCCGCGCACCGCTGCGCGGATACAGTCAGGGATGATGCGGTCGGTGCAGTCGCCGCCCCGATCACGTTGCCCGCGCGCGCCGTCGAAAAGCCGCACCCCTGCCATCCGCGAAAAAGCTCTGCCGATAGCTATGGGCGGCGATCTCCGCACAGCTCTTGCTCGCCGAATACGGATCATGGCCCAAGAGCGGCTCATTCTCGCGGTAGCCCCACGGCCACTCCTTATTCTCATAGACCTTATCCGTCGTCACCATGAGTGCAGAACGAACGGTGTCCGATGTGCGGATACATTCAAGGACATTGACGGTCCCCATCACATTTGCCGCAAACGTCTCCACGGGCTGACGGTAGCTCGCCCGCACAATCGGCTGCGCCGCGAGGTGAAAGACGACCTCCGGCCGCGCCGCAGCAAACGCGCGTCCGAGTGCATCGGCATCGCGCACATCGCCGCGCAGATCGCGCAGCTCCTTCAAAACGCCATAAGCCGACGGAGCGCCTCCCGTCCGCCCTCCGTCGGCGCATCGAGTGCAAAGCCCGTCACCTCTGCCCCCGCCCGGAGGAGCAGGAGGGCAAGCCACATGCCCTTAAAGCCCGTATGGCCCGTGAGGAGGACGTGTCTGCCTTTGAAAAGCCCCAAATCTTTCATATCTCACACCTCGTTACGGTTATTCCCTGTCATTATAACAAAGTTCCACATAAAAACACCTCCCACAAAAATTCGGCTCTGTGTCAATAGTTATGGACTACATACGCCACGCCCCCATTGCGCATCCGCCCCCACCTCCACCACAACGCCCGCAAATTCATGCCCAAGAATCACAGGTGGATGGATCTTCGGAGGTCCATGTCGGAACGTGCGCAGATCGCCGCTTTCATCGATGCACCTCCATTCACTTCGTTTCTCCCATTATAACAGAGCGTGAAAAACCCACACAGAAAAATATTTTTAGGCATCACTGATAAATGGAGAGAAGAAAAACGCAAGATTTTATAGCCTCTTGAAAAATATAGACGATATACGCAATAAAATATTCAAATGTACCCAAAAATTACCAAGATATTTTAAGTCTTCTCGTGCAGATTGTGCTATACTTCATAAGAAAAAGAAGGAAACACTCCTCTACACAGAGAAAGGCGGTTATCCACATGATCAAAGTCGGTATCATTGGCGCCGGCCTGTATCGGCCACGTCCACGGCGAGAGCATCTCGAAGTTCGTCAAGAACGCGACGGTGAAGGCGATTGCGGATCCCTTCATGAACGAGAAGATCGAGGCGTGGGCAAAGTCCATCGGCGTGGAGACGATCACGAAGGACTATCACGACATCCTCAGCGATCCCGAGATCGAGGCGGTACTGATATGCGCCTCCACGGATCAGCACGCGCCCGTCTCCATCGAGGCGCTGCGCGCAGGCAAGCACGTCTTCTGCGAGAAGCCCATCGACCACGATGTCGAGAAGATCAAGGAAGTTCTCGCTGTTGTCAAGCGAGACCGGCAAGAAGTATCAGGTCGGCTTCAACCGCCGCTGACCACAACTTCCGCGCGATCCACGAGGCGGTCAAGGCGGGCAAGGTCGGCAAGCAGCAGATCATCAAGATCACCTCGCGCGACCCGGAGCCGCCGCCGATTTCTTATGTCAAGGTATCGGGCGGCATCTTCATGGACATGACGATCCATGATTTCGATATGGTGCGCTATCTCTCCGGCTCTGAGGTCGAGGAGGTCTTCGCGGTCGGCTCCGTCACCGTTGATCCCGAGATCGGCAAGGCGGGCGACGTGGACACCGCCGTCATCACACTGAAGCTCGCGAACGGCGCAACAGCGGTCATCGACAACTGCCGCGCGGCATGCTACGGCTACGATCAGCGCGCGGAGGTGTTCGGCACGGAGGAGCCATTGCGATCAGCAACGACTCCGACTCGAATGCGGTGTTCTCCGGCAAGGATGGTGTCGTCGCCGAGAAGCCGATGTTCTTCTTCCTGGAGCGCTACATGGCGGCGTATGCAGCGAGATCGACGAGTTCGTCGAGGCAATCGTGAATAACACGGAGACGCCCGTCAACGCGAACGACGGACTTCAGCCCGTTCTCATCGGTCTTGCGGCAAAGAAGTCCTGCGAGGAAGGCCGTCCCGTCACCCTTGCAGAAATCAAGAAAGAATACAGCCTCTGATAGCCCCACACCGCTCAAAAAAGCCCTCATACGGAGGGCTTTTTCTGCACTTTCTTCCATTTGCTGATAAGATGCGCTTATCCTTGAGTATTCGATCTCAATCAGAAAGGGCCCCATGCTCCAATACTTCCCAAAGCGCAACTTCCGCTCTCTCTTTCAAATTCATCTCCCTCACTTGCCTACGTCTGCAATGTTGGCCCTGAGACTTCACACATGCCGCGCAGCGTGCACGAACACCCGCATCTGGCAGAGATTCTGCTGCTCTACGGCGGTGCCGGAATCTATATGATCGACGGCCGACGCTACACAGCGCAGAAGGGCGATCTCATTCTCTACAACAGTCACGTCGTCCGCATGACGAACACGGCGGCAGCAGCAGCAGCTGAGCATCTACTGCATCGCGGTCAGCGGACTGTGTGTGGACGGACTACCGCAAGGACACATCCTGCCGGCCTCGCTGTCCCCGATTCAGTCAACGGGGGATGATTTTGATGAATTTATGGCACTCTTCGGAGCCATTGAAAAAGAGGCACCTGCGCACCCGGAGACCGCTCACTACCTCACGCTTTCCTCCTGACGAAAATCTCTGCCCATCTGGCAGAGCACGGGAAAAAGGAGGAAGCTGCCGTCCCATCAACCGTGCGTGCAGCGCGCGCCTATATCGACCAGAACTACAAGGACGCCATCTGTCTGGAGGACATAGCCCGCGCCACCCACACCAATCCATATTATCTCGCGCATCTGTTCAAAGAGGAAGTCGGGCTGCCGCCGATGAAATACGTCGCACTCCGCCGCATCGGCGAGGCGCAAAACCTCCTCATCAATACAGAGATGACCGTGACACAAATTGCGGCGCAGGTTGGCTACAACAACTCCAACTATTTTCAGTCTGTCTTTAAGCGTGCCATGGGCATCCACCACGGGAGTATCGTATGCTGGGTACGCTGAGCAGTGCATTTCGCATACAAATATCCCCGCACAGCATTTGTGCGGGGATATGTATGCCGAGGAAATGACGCCACGGGATTACTGCTCGTGCTGCCTCCCACGTTCCAACAACGCGCTTTCCTGCCTCCTCGTCAAACCAGTGAGAGGTGACGGTCTTGGCGCGCGTGAAGAAGAGAACGCCGTCCCTACCGAGGACGTGGAGATCGCCAAAGAAGGAATCCTTGTTGCCCGAGAACGGATAGTAGGCGCTCGGTACAGGAATGCCGACATTGACGCCGACCATTCCACCGTCCGTATCCGCGACAAACTTTACGCGCATAGTACCCGCTGCTCGTAAAGATGCACGAACCGTTCGCGAACGGGTTCGCGTTCATGATGCGAAATCCCTTCCTCGTAGTTCTTGGCGCGCTTGATACAGGTGACAGGGACCGAAGATCTCTGATCGCCGACCGTCATGCCCGGCTTTACATGATCGAGGATCGTAGGGACCGACAAAGAATCCATTTTCGTAACCAGCGACCTTCGTCTTGCGCCCGTCAAGAACGAGCTCTGCCCCTCGTCAACGCCCTTCTGGATCCAGTCACTGACCTTTTTGCTGATGTCCTGCGTTGACCACAGAGGCCACTGCGTCTCTTCCTTATAGGCACAACCGATTTTGAGCGCCTCCGCCTTTTCTTCTTCAACAGTGACGACAAATGCGTCCGCAATGCTTTCCTCGACACAGACCACAGGCAGGGCCATGCAGCGCATCCCGCACAGCCATACGTCGAGTTAATGATCGCATTCGTAGACGCCTCCAGGTTTGCATCCGCGAGCAGTAGCGCATGGTTCTTCGCCTCGCACTGCGCCTGCACGCGCTTGCCGTGCGCCGCCGCCACGGAGTAGATGTGTTTGCCCGCCCGCTGTGCCGACGAACGTCACCGCCTTGACACGCGGGTCTGTGAGGAACACCTCGCCCTCCTTGCGGCCTCGTCGTCACGATATTGACAACGCCCTTCGGGAAACCGGCCTCCTCATAGAAGAGCTCAAGCATACGCATAGGGTCAGCGGTGTCTGGCTGCTTGCCTTTAGCACAACTGTATTGCCGCAGACGATCGCAAGCGGTACCATCCACCCCCACGGAATCATCGCAGGGAAGTTCATCGGCACGATGCCCGCAACGACGCCCAGCGGAAGCGGTACGAAGTCGTATCGTAACCGCCCGTCACCTGCATTGCACCACCCCCTGGATGAGCAAAGGAGCAGCGCACGCCTCCTCCGTCGGCTCGATCGCCTTCTGTACATCACCGCGTGCCTCATTCAGCGTCTTGCCGAGCTCCTTCGCACAGAGAACAGCCAGCTCCTCCTTATGGGCATAGAGCACATCGCGCCAGCGGAACATATACTGCACACGCTTTGCCATCGATAGCTGCGACCACGACGCAAATGCACGCTGTGCCGAGGCAATCGCTTCCTCGCACTCCTCCACCGTGCAGCTCGGAACCTCTGCCATCACTTCCAGTACTGGAATCCGTGATCGAGATATACTTGCCGCTCGTGGACTGCTTTCCACTCACCATCCACACAGTATCCCCATCCGTTTTACTTCGGCCATAATATACTCCTTTCGCATATATGAAATTGAAAACAAATATCAGATAATATGAAGTATAGTTCCTTAAAAACATTATTACAAGGACCCAAAAAGAGTATCATCCATAGATATTTTTTTGAAATCACAGATAAAACAACGTCCGTCAGAATATATTTTCACATAAAAATGCCGCATGGGAAACTCCCACGCGCACCAGCCCATCTGTATGTACTTTACTTCGCTGCAACCTTCTCATAGAGATTGACGATTTCTTCCGCCATCTCCTTCATCGCCATGCCGGTCATGGCATAGTCCTGCGCGTGCGCGACGAGGACGTTGAATGGATCATGAGCGTGCCGTCCGCCTCCTTCTTGAGAAGTTCGTCGGTCCTGGAGCTGATGCGCCTTCGAGGAACTGTGCATCCGCGTCCTTGAGGCGCGCCGCGCGCCTGTCCAAAGCTGCCCGCACGCGCAGCCTTCAAAGCCTCCGTAACCTTTGCGCGGCCATCGCCCGCCGCAGCAATGATCGAGAAATGCGATTTCTTCCAAATGTGTCTGTGCCAGGATTGCGTCCTCCACTATATCCTGTGTAAATTTTTCTCTGTTACGCGCCGAGCAGTTCGCGCTTGATGCGCGCAAGCGCCTCAGGCGCCTGCACATCCATCTTCTCGGGAAGCCGAAATGGGAGACGCAGGCAATGTTGTCGCCGCCGACCTTCGGCGCGTCGGGACGGAGCTGGCGGTTGGCAAAAATCCATCTCGCGCAGCGTCTCGAAAATGCCGTCGAAGTCGACCTCGCCCTCACCCATCGCGAGGTGCTGATGGATGGTCATATCCGCACGCCCATGATTGTTGAGCCAGAGGCGGATTTGCGATGTAACGGCAGTCGAGCGTCTGGTTGAACGTATCCGCAAAGAGCACGTGGGTCAGCTCATCCCCTGCATACTTCAGCATGGAGCGCACATCGCCCTTGCCCGCATCGTAGAAGAAGCCATGCGGCGAGGAGTAGACGTAGCCGAGATGCTTCGAGCGGAACGACTTCACGATATCGCAGGCCTCGTTGTTCATCTCGCAGAAATCGTAGGGATGCGACTGGATCTCGACACGCAGCCCCTCACGCTCGATGATCGGCAGCAGTTCCTCCATGGAGCGGAAGAACATACCGTTGCAGATCTCCTGCTGGTTCGGATCGCCCGAGAACTCCGTGTTGATGACGGGCACGCCCATGCTGACTGCGATCTCAATGATGCGCTTCCAGTTGGCGACCGCATGCTGACGCTGTTCCTCGGTCGGTCCCGACCAACGATAGACCACGATGAAGGAGGAGATTTCAACCCCTGTCTCCTTGAGTGCCTTGCGATACTCTGCCTCCGTCTCCTCGGAGAAGAGCGGGTGCTTGTAGAACGGGTTGATGCGCGGATGCGGGGACTGCTCGATGTACTTGTAGCCCCAGTCCGCAACCTTGTGCACCATGTCGTTGATGCTCATCTGCTTGGCGAGAACATCAACATCGAATGCGATTTTCATGGAAACAACCTCCTCTGATGAATTCGTGGTAAAATCATGATATAGAGGTGGACAACTCTTGCCTAATAAACTATCATCGACTAAAATGTTTGTCAAGAGGGTTTTTTTAGAATATTTTGGTGGAGGGGATATCTGTGGACGAAAATCATCGCGATTGTATTCCTGTCACAGCTGGTGGGCTTCGTCATCAAGGGGCTGGCGGGCTTCGGCAATCCGCTGCTCACGAATCCGCTGATGGCAATGCGGCTGGACAACGTGGTCATCACACCGACCAACATCCTACTCGACCTACCCGTCAATGCGTGGATCTCGTGGCGTGCACGCCACTCCTTTCAGATTCGGCAGGTGCTGCCCGTGCTCATTGCCATCCTGCTCGGCGTCATCCCGGGCACACTCCTGCTGAGAACTGGGAACTCGTGGATCATCAAGGCTCTGCTTGGTGTCTTTATCATCGGCCTCGGCGTCGAGATGCTTCTGCGCGACCGCACGCACAGTATGACACCGCGCAGCTGGCTGCGCAATCTCCTCTCCTTCGCTTCGGGGGTGATGTCGGGGCTCTTTGGCATCAATCTGCTCTTCCTCGCGTACATCGAGCGCGTGAGTGCCGATCGCGAGGCATTCCGCGGCAGTATCTGCTTCATCTTCCTGATCGAGAACGCATTTCGTGCCGTGACCTACTTTGCAAACGATATCTTTACGCTGTTCACGCTGACACTGACCGCCGTCTCGATTCCCGCCGCCATCCTCGGCGTGTGGATCGGCACAATGATCGACCGGCGCATGGGCGAACGCGCCTCGAAGCGCTTCATCATCTTCATCTTTATCCTCGGCGGGCTGTCCATTCTCATCAAGTCGATCCTCCTGCGCTCCTAGAGAGTTGCCGCAAGAATTTATAGCATTTGTCACAAAAGAGAAGAATTTTACCGATAAATCGCCAATTTCACGTGATGTATCATCTCTGATTCCCTGCCGTATAATAAAAGAGCAATTTTTCATTGAGCGAGATAAGGAGGTACAAATATGGCGATTCATATCACCGGCGCTCCCTGCTGTTGGGGCGTAGACGACGTGAAGAATCCCTATCTGCCGAAGTGGCAGACGGTACTCGACGAGGCGGGTAAGGCCGGCTTTCGGGCGATCGAACTCGGTCCCTACGGCTATCTGCCGCTCGACATCGACCTCGTCAGCGCGGAGCTGAAAAAGAACGGCATCTCGATTGTCGCAGGCACGATCTTTGACGATCTTGTCGCAGCAGAAAAATCGCGAGAATCTCCTGCGGCAGGTCGACGATATCTGCGGCATCATCACAAAGCTGCCGCCATTGCCGCGCGAGGAAGGTCAGCGGCGCATGACGCCATATCTCACCGTGATGGACTGGGGACATGACGAGCGCGACTATGCGGCGGGGCACTCGGATCGTGCGCCGCGCCTCCGATGAGGATTGGGGGCGCATGATGGAGCACATCCGCGCGATTGCAGAGAAGGCGGCGAAGTGGGGCGTACGCGCCGTTATCCATCCACACGCGGGTGGCTACATCGAGTTCGCGGACGAGATCGACCGTCTGGCAAAGGACATCCCCGACAAAGTCGCGGGGCTTTGCCTCGACACGGGGCATCTGCGTTACTCTGGCATGGATCCGGTGGAGTGGCTGCGCAAATACGCGGACCGGCTCGACTACATCCATTTTAAGGACATCAACGAGAAGGTCTATAACGAAGTCCTCGCCGAGCACATCCGCTTCTTCGAGGGCTGCGGCAGGGTGCAATGTGCCCCATCGGCACGGGCATGCTCGACTACCCCGCCATCTACAAGCTGCTCACCGAGGAGCTGCACTACGCAGGCTATATCACGGTGGAACAGGAGCGCGACCCACGCAACGTTGCGACGAGTTTGCGCGACGTGAAGGCGAGCGTCGACTATCTGCACGGACTAGGATTTGAGTGAGAGGCATAAAGGAGGATCATCATGATTGACGGAGAGAGTTCTTGAGCGCCCCATTCGCTGGGCAATGATCGGCGGCGGACGCGGCAGTCAGATCGGCTACATCCACCGCTCGGCGAGCTGCGCGACAGCAATTTCCAGCTCGTTGCAGGCGCGTTCGACATCGACCCGGAGCGCGGGCGCGACTTCGGCGAGAAATGCTATGTCGCCCCGACCGCTGCTATACGGACTACAGGAGATGTTCGCCGCAGAGGCGAAGGGAGGATGGCATCGAGGCAGTCTCCATCGCAACGCCGAATTTCACGCATTACGAGATTGCAAAGGCAGCGCTCGAGGCAGGACTGCAGTCTACTGTGAGAAAAGCCTGTGTGCTTCTTCTCCAATGAGGCGCAGGAGCTGGAGCGTCTGGCGAAGGAGAAGAACCGCATCATGTTCCTCTCCCACGGCTACTGCGGGCATCAGATGATCGAGCAGGCGCGGCGCATGGTCGCTAGCGGTGACCTCGGTCCCATCCGCATCCTCAATATGCGGTTTGCACACGGCGACACAATGTCGCAGTCGAAAAGAAATCGGCAGCGACGGCATGGCGTGTCGACCCGAAGAAGGCGGGTTTGTCCTACGTCCTCGGCGACGTTGGAACACACATGCTCTACCTGCAGGAGGCAATCGTACCACAGCTCAAAATTCGACGCCTTATGTGCTCGGCACAGAGCTTCGTCGAAGGACGTGCGCTTGAGGACAACGCCATGAGTATCATGGAGTACGACAACGGCGCGATCGGCTACATTTGGTCGAGCTGCGTCAACGCGGGCTCCGAGTTCGGCGCGCGTTTCCGCATCGTCGGCGAGAAGGCGTCCATCGCATGGGATGCCGAGCATCCGAACCAGCTCCAATACGAAGTACAGGGCAGCATGCAGGGCGCGATGCGGCGCGGCGCGGGCTATCTCTATGCTGAGGCACGCGCAGACGACCGCATCGGCGGCGGACACCCAGAGGGCCTCTTTGAGGCATGGAGCAACCTCACACGAAGTTTGCTCGATGCCATCGACAAGAACGAAAAAGGGCGAACCGATTGACTTCTGGTATCCTGACGTCCATGCGGGCGCCGAGGGCGTGAAGTGGGTCGAGAAATGCGTCGAATCCGCAAAGAACGAAGGCGCTTTGGGTAACATACTGAGAGATCGCATAGCACTGTCTGCCACATGATGAAAAACATCATGCGGCAGATCTTTTTATTCAAAACTACAAATTTTTGCACAAACTTTTGCAGGGAATATATAAAACATAACCAAAACATATTGATTTTGAATCGAAAACAGGCAGAAACGTGAAAGCGTACGCAGCAATAATCTCCTATACTCAACACAAGCAAAACCTCAACGGCGCGCAGCGATCCACGCACCGTGGTTTTACAGGAAGCATAGATAAGGGCTTCATATCATCCATGCTTCCTACCGCATTCATTTATAGGGAGGATTGCAGCATGGCAGAACAAACGCATCAGCAATACCTGAGGCGCGTCACATACGTCTCAACCTTCGGCGGACTTCTCTTCGGCTACGACACTGCTGTCATCAACGGTGCGCTCGCCTATATGTCCCGCCCCGATCAGCTCAATCTGACGCCGGCCGTGGAGGGCTTCGTCGCAAGCGGGCTGCTCTTCGGCGCAGCAATCGGCTCGCTCCTCGGCGGACAGATCGCCGATGCACAAAGGGCGCCGCAGATGCTCCTCGTCTCGCCGTCATCTTCTTCTTTGCGGCGCTTGGCTGTGCCGTCTCCCGACCGCATCCATCCTCATCGCCTGCCGCTTCGTCCTCGGACTTGCCGTCGGCGGTGCCTCCGTCACTGTTCCTGCTTACCTCGCCGGATGTCCCTGCCGACCGACGCGGACGCATGGTGACGCAGAACGAGCTGATGATCGTCACGGGTCAGCTCTCGCCTTTGTCCTCAACGCGATCCTCGGCGTTACCTTCGGTGAGACGGGTCACATCTGGCGCTACATGCTCGCGATCGCGTCCCTGCCCGCCATCGTCCTCTGGTTCGGTATGCTCACCATGCCCGAGAGTCCTCGCTGGCTCGTTTTGAGCGGTCGCGTGAGGCGAGGCACTGAGCGCATGCCAGAAAATCCGCTCCGAAAGGGCGCGATCTTCGAGTTCAACGAGATTCAGGACAACCTCGAAGCCGAAAAACATATCGAAAAGGCCTCCTATAGCGACCTCGCGACCCCGTGGATTCGCCGCATCGTCTTCATCGGCATGGGCGTCTCCATCTGTCAGCAGATCTCAGGCGTCAACTCCATCATGTACTACGGCACGCAGATCCTCACCGAGGCGGGCTTCTCGACTGAGCGGCACTCATCGGCAACGTTGCGAACGGTGTCATCTCGTGCTTGCCACCATCTTCGGCATCTGGATGATGGGGCGCCACGGACGCCGCCCGCTCATCATGACGGGACAGATCGGCACCATGGCATGTCTGCTCGCCATCGGCATTCTCTCGGCAGCACTTGAGGGCACGACGACGCTCCCTACGTCGTGCTGGCACTGACCGTCACCTTCCTCTTCTTCCAGCAGGGCTTCCCCTCTCCCCCGTGAGCTGCTCCTCTCCGAGCTGTTCCCGCAGCGTCTGCGCAGCATGGGCATGGGCTGCGCCGTCCTCTGCCTCTGGCTCACAAACTTCTGCATCGGCTCAGCGTTCCGTCTTCCTCTTCACCTTCGGTCTGTCCTTCACGTTCTATATGTTCGCGGCTGTCGGGCTGCTCGGACTCGCCTTCGTTTTCAAATTCGTACCCGAGACAAAGGGACGCTCGCTCGAGCAGATCGAGCACGACTTCCGCCACCACGAGAAGCGACGGCACTAGCACACGGCCCGATAAAGGCGCCCTTCCACCCTGGCGCGGTTCCCTCCCCCGTTTCGACGGGGAGGCTTTATTGCAGAAGGACAAAAGCGGCTCTATCACACGTGTTACGGAAGAACGCAACTGCAACAGCATAAATCTTTCGTCCGACAGATTTTTGTGCTATACTGATATTATTCAATGGAAAGCGAGGTGCTGTGCCATGACCATCCTCTACTACAAGGCGGCAAAAAAGCTGCCGCCCCGCAGCGTTCGGCGAGGCGCTCCGCCTCATCTACATTGGCTACAACGACCGCGAGGAAACCCTCATGCCCTCCGCCTTCCACCGGCATGAACACAACCTCGAACTCCAACTGATCTGTCAGGGGCGCGGACACATCCGCGTCGGCAGCCGCATGTATGACGATGCAGCGCGGCGATGTCTCGTCTCACAATCGGGCGTCCTCCACGATGAGAGCGATCCCGCGACGGGACTATGGTTCTACAACTGCGGCATCAGGACTGCAGCTGAGGGACTGCCGAGAACCGCCTCCTGCCGGATACAACGGCTCGCTCCTCCACGCGGGCGATCTCGTGCCGACGCTCCGCTCCCTCTTCCGCATCCTCTACGGACAGGTGCAGCAAAGCACACGGGCAGCGATGCCGTCACCGCTCCATCCTCACAACACTCCTGCAGATCCTGCTCTTCCAGCTCGCACGACCGATCGCGTACGCGAAAAGGATTGCCTCTTCATCGCGCTCAGGACCACATTGACCGTCACTTTATGGAGGAGCTGTCCGTCAAACGCTGAGCGAACGCGTCCACACGAGCACCTCAGGGCTTGCCCACCAGTTCAAAGCGCTGGCTTCGCGCCCCATCAGTACATCATCCGTCGCCGCATCGGCGAGGCGCAAACGCTCGTCTCGACCGATCTCCATCACCTCGTGAGCGCACGCATCGGCTATGACAACATCAGCTATTTCAACAACCAGTTCAAAAAGTTCACGGCTGTCTCCACGAGCTACCGCAAACACAAGGTCGGCATGAACCAGTACAAGCAGCTCGGCGAGATTGCAGGGGCAGGGCGCCGCCGCTGGTGTCGAAAGCGGCACCTGAACGCCCCTTGCAGCCTCCCCTTTTTGCAGAAAAGTGCAGGTCCTACGACTGCACTCTTTTTGCGAAAAACAGACAGAAACGGGAAGCGCAGACCCGATACCTGCGCTACAATCAGAATCACGATAAGAAGTGGACAGCTTATCATTTGGTCTCATCATCTGAAAAAGGAGCACGGACTATGAAGATCTGGCATGAATTGCAGGCGGCCTGCCTGCAGAAATCCAGTCTCGCGAAAGACATGGAACTCTGCGAAAAGTACGGATTCGACATGATCGAACCGCGCACGATGGACGGCATCCCGAACTATCTCAAGGCCACACGATCGGAGATCTTGCCGCCGACCTCAAGAGGCACAAGCTCGAACCGCTTGCCTTCAACACCCCTGTGCTTCTTCAACAAACGCAGTCCTGAGGACGGCTACGCAAAGGTGCTCGACGAGGCTGCGCCAGATGTGCGAGTGGGGCAAGGTGATCGGCTGCAGACGGCGGTCGTCACGGTGCCGACCGTCGAGCTGAAGAAGGTCACGATGCAGGAGATTCACGACTCCGCCGTCAAACGCCCTCAAGGAGATGGGCGCGACAGCGTGCGAGAGTACGGCATGCGCATCTCGGTCGAGTTCTCCGGCCATCACCGGCATCCATCAGCACATTTTGCACAGGCGCCACGGGATCATTCAGGACGTGGACATGGACAACGTAGGTCTTACGATCGACTGCTTCCATTTCCTGGCGCATGGGCTCACGCCTCGAGGATCTCGCGCAGGCAGACGGCAAGAAAGATCTTCATCGTTCATCTGAACGACACGAGGACTTTCATCGAGTGCCCTGCTCGACGTCGCGCCTGGCCGGGCACGGGCTGCATCCCGCTCGACGACATCCTGCCAGACGCTCAAGAAGATCGGCTGGGCGGTTACGGATGCCGTATCGCTCGAACTCTTCCGTCCCGAATACTACCAGATGGATCCCGGAGGAGGTTCACCGCATCGGCAAGGAAAAGGCTCGACGCCATTATCAAGCGCACTTTCTGACAAAAAGGGCTCTATGAATGTTATGGAGCTCACACTTGGAAGATTCCGTAACATGTTCCAGAGAACAAACGAGGAGGAACTACCTATGTTGAAAGTTGGAGTCATCGGCTGCGGCAGGCAGGCCGCGACCATATCAAACGTCTTCACGGAGCGCAGCACAGGGCGCGACCGTCACCGCCGTCGCCGACATGGTGGATCAGCTGCTCGATCAGGGCGCAGCGAGTGCGGGTTCCGGGCTGCAAGAAGTTCAAGAGTGCGGACGACCTCATCAACTGCCCCGATGTCGACGCCGTCTTCATCGTCACTCCGGGCTTTGCGCATAAGGACGCACTGCTCTCCCGCCATCCGCGCGGACAAGCGCATCTTCTGCGATAGCCCCTCTGCACTGACCGCAGAGGACCGCCTCCGAAGTGAGTCAGCGCAGAGGGTAAGAGCGGCAGCACCTCATCCAGCCCGGCTTTATGCGCCGCTATGACAAAGACTGTATCTGCAGATCGGGCGAAGCCATCAGAGTCCGGCGAGTACGGCGCGCCGCTCGTCGACCACTGCACGCACCGCAACCCGCTCGTTCCCGACAGCTACACCACCGAGATGGCGATGCACGACACGGCGATTCACGAGATCGACGTCATACACTGGCTCGTCGACGACGACTTCGTCTCCGCACAGGTGCTTTTCCCGCGCGTCACGGGCGCGGCGGCGGCACATCTGAAGGATCCGCAGATCGCGCTCCTGCGCACGAAGAACGGCATCTGCGTCGACGATGAAGTCTTCGTCAACTGCAGTTTGGCTGATGACATCAACTGCGAAGTCGTCTGCGAGGACGGCGCGCTCAGAAGTGGCCAGCCCTCTGCCCCGATGTGCGCAAGTGTGCACAGGTCGCGACCACGATCGACACCGACTGCTTCGTCCGCTTCCACGATGCCTACGACGCCGAGTGCAGCTGGTGAGCGATGCCGCCGCCGGCGTCATCAACGGACCTACCGCATGGGACGGCTACCTCGCCGCCATCTGGCGGATGCCTCGTCCGCGCGCAGAAGGCGGCGCCATCGAAGAGATCAAGCCCGCACAGGAAAAACCTGCTTTCTAAACTGAGAATCACTGCAACGAAATACAACACAAAAACAGCACGGCAGAAACGCACTCTGCCGTGCTGTTTGTCATATTCAAAAAGATCTGCGCAATCTCGTTTGAATTGTCCTATGAGAAGGTCTCAAGCAGCCAGTGCCTCCATCCGTTCTGAGGCACTATCCAGGACCATCAGTTCCTTACCCGCTTTCGCAGCCTGAGAGCTTGTCGCAGAGGTACCATCGGCAGGAACTTCCTCGATGACAACTCGGTCGCGGAGGACGACAGTGAAGACCATCGACGAGATGACACCTGTCCTGAGGGAGTTCGCGACGGCAAAGCATCGCCCTGCTCCATCAATATGTACCGACCTCGAAACCGGGCGAAATCGCAGTCATCTCATCAACCGTCAGTACGGCAGCGAGACCGAGAACTCTCTCGCATCCTCGCGGACAAAATAGGCGTCAAGCGCTACGATCGCAAAGCCGTTGCCATGGCAGCGGAACGGGTTGGTATGCCGGCGATCCACTCACGGCGTAGCCAAGCGAGCAGATTCAGCACAGTTATCTCAGCGCATCTTCCTTCGCGCGAATCGACTGCTCCAGGCCGGCTGTACATCCGGCTTCCTTCACTGTTGGAAAATCTACGCCAATCTATCAGACGTCGTTTTTCAACGGTTCCCTTACCGCCCAATGCCAGCGGCGAGAGAAGATCATAGACGGTGAAGATGCCGAGGACAACGACGAGCCGCAACGTACTTGCGGTACTTCCACGGCGTGAGATCGACCTTGTTCGCATTCGGCGTGAACGAATAGCCGCCCGCGAGCGGTGCGAACTTGTCGAGCCCCACATGACGAGGATGTCGAGAAGAAGAGTACTGCTGTGGATGTAGAAGGTTCAGATCACCAAAGAGGACCTTCGCGATGACGTAGGCGACAATGTGGAAGGTAAAAGCAGACCTTTTGCCCCCACCGCCGGACATTCTTATTGAAAAACCAAAGAGAATGATGACGATGAGCGGGATATTGTAGAAGCCACATACTCCTGCAAGAAATTGTAGAGCCCCGTTGGTGCATTGATCACTGGCGGTGCAAGGCCAGTGAAAACAAGAGCAATGACAACATTCGTGATCTTGCCCATGCGTACAACGCTCTGCTCAGACGCATTCTTACGGAAAAACTCATATAGAGTCCAGCGAACAGCGTTGCCGCGCTGTTGAGTGCAGCAACATAGGTACTGAGAATCGCACCGAAGATGATGGCGCCGAAGATCCGTACATCCACGGCGGCAGGATCGCCTTCACCAGCGTCGGATAGGCAGCATCCGGCAGCGGCAGGGAGCCATGAAACATGACAAAGGCAATAACACCCGGCAGCACTAGGAAGAGAGGTCCAAAGAGCTTAAACACGGCAAGCGTCAAAACACCCTTTTTGCCCTCGGCAAGATTGCGCCGCGATGGTCTTCTGCACGATGAGACTGGTTCGTATTCCAGTAGAACATCGTGTTGAAAACGGCCCGAGCAGCAGTGTCGGCCATGGCACCGCCTTCGAGTCGATTGCTCGATGGCATTCAGCTACTCCGGTGCTGCCGCCGCCATGCGCGAGAAATCCATCGACGATGCCGCTGTCGCCGGGCATATAGAGTCCGATAAACGGAATGCTGATGCCGCCGACGAGGAGCCCCACGCCATAGACGCTGTCGCTCACCGCACTGATGCCCATGCCGCCCATGAGGAGGTAGGCGAGTCCCACAATGCCGACGATCGCAGCCGTCACCATGATGCCCTCATACTGCGAGATGCCGAGCAGCTCGCTCCACTGAACAGCTGATTGAACACAGGCGCACCGGAGTAGAGAATGCCGGGCAGGAGGATAAAGGCATAGCTCGTCTGAATCGGGAACGGATGACAAGCCGGAACTGGTTATCATAGCGCAGCGCAAGGAATTCCAGAATCGTCGATACACCGTGCCGCAGATAGTTCGGCAGGAAGACAAAAGGCGAGCGTCAGGATGGAAAACAGGCGATGATCTCCCCGCCGCGACCTCCATGCCGACAGCATAGGCAAGGCCGCTCTGTCCGACGATCTGCTCCGTCGAGAGATTCCGCCATGAGCATTGTGCCCGCGATGACAAAGCCGCCGGACTGCGGCCGCTGAAGAAATACCCAGTCGGTATTCTCCTTGATGATGTTCCTTGTCCGATACCATGCAAAATCCAGATACCGGGCAACGATTACGAGAATGAAAGAATTGGAATCATTGCAGTCCCCATGAAACTGTTGTGAGTCTCAACGCCATCATAACAAGTGTATTAGAAACCATCGATATAATAAGATAAACAAATGTTATTATACAATTGCTTCTCATTGGCAAGTCCTAAAACAAAAAGGCTACATGACGATGTTATGTGTTCCTCGTCATGCAGCCCCACGAATTCATTCCGTACTTTCGCACTATTGATACGTTACATAACATCTATGGAAAGCGCTGAATGCATCGATGCTACCGTTATATTTTACCGCGGCGGCGCAGCTCGACGTAGTTCAGGATAAGCTCCGCAGCCTCCTCGAGCGACAGTTTGCTCGTGTTGATCAGGAGGTCGTAGTTCTCGGGAGCTCCCCACGTCTGTCCCGCATGTATAGTACGCATAGTACTGCTTGCGGGATGGCATCCTCATCATCGAGTTCCTCGATGTAGTGATTGCCGTAGTGCGTCTTCGTACGCTCCTTGCGGAATGCATTATCTGCATAGATGAAGAAGGAGAACGCATCGGGGTTGTCTTTCAAAATATAGTCTGCACAGCGTCCGAGAAAAACAGCACTCTCCTTCTCGGCGATCTTCAGAATCACCTTTGCTTGCTCGATATACATACGGTTGTGCTGTGGCACACGCACGTAAGCATAGTCGCCGAGGTTTCCGAGGCAGTTCTCCGGCGAGTTATAGGAACGCTCGATAAGGCTTTCAAAATCCTGTGCATCCTCAGCATCTGTCACATTTTCCGCCGCCATAGCGACAATTTTTCGATCATAGCGCTTAACGCCCATTTTCTTCGCGAAATCTCTGCAACCTCGCGCCCACCGCTGCCATACTGGCGCGTGATGGTGATGAGAGTTTTCTGATCCATCATATCGCTCCTTTCAATACAGCAGGACGCGCCCTGCTGTGTGGTTGCATTTCACCGCGCGCCTCGCGTGCAACAAGATCGCGCATGATCTCGGGATACTTTTGATCCAGCTCATAGAAGTAGAGTACAACAATCAGAACGATCCACACAAAGATCGGCCCCCACTGTAGATGCTGACGATCATATCAATGACTCTGCTGGCTCTGCATGACTGAGCCGGCGGAGGACGAAACATAGCCTGCATAGGAGAGGAGCCCCGTGAGGAGTGCGCTCGTAAGCCCGGAGCCGACCTTCGTACCAACCGAGCCACCGGAGAAGATCAGACCTTCCTGGCGGAGACGCGTCTTCCACTGGCCGTACTCTACAGCATCAATAAAGCCGAAAATGACGGACTGAATCGGTGCGAAACCAATGCCGCGAACGACACAGCATACAACCCAGCCAAAATCCGTAGGATTCAAAAGGAAGATGACATGACCGATAAAGCAGATGAGAACACCGCCCAAGGACATGTTGCGCTTGCCGAAGCGGCGCAGGAGCCGCGGGCTGAACACCGCCATAACAAAGATCGTGACCAGCGTCTCCAGGAGATAGAGGCTGCCGTAAATCGTATCATCGGAAAAAATGTATTTGCAGTAATAAGGGAGAATCGTCCCCGTAATCGTGAAGATAACGTTCTGCATCATCCAGATCGTCATGCCCGCCCAGAAGTACGGATTGACAGCGAGAGCCTTGAGCGCCTTGCCAACCGGAATTTTCGCTACCTTTGCACGAGCCTCGATCACAACGGTCTCTTTGCGGCGTGAGAAGCAGAAGATCAAAAGCACCAGTCCAACGACAGCCCAGATGCTCATGACCTCAACCCATGCCATCTGCGTATCGCCAAAGACCTTGACCAGCGGAAGTGTTGTCGAGACCGAGAGAATACGGCCTCAGGTGAGACACACACGCGTGATCGAGGCATATCACGTTCCTGAAGCACGTGTCATCATCGCCGAAAGTGAGCCATACGGAAGATTCAGCGCTGTATAGCAAACTGTCGTACAGAGATTGTATGTAACAAACAGATAGGCGAACTGCATTGCTGAGGATCCCTGTGGAACCGTATGAATAAGTACAATGGATATCGTAAACGGTCGCTCATCCACAAAATCCAAGGGCGGGACTTACACTTGGAATTTGTCTTCTCAACAATAAATCATGATGACATCAGGCACACCATCAAAAGCAGCGGGACAGGAGCATAACCATACCGACCATCGCAGGATCGATCCCTGCATAGTCCGTATAGAAAAATGTCAGAATGCCCATTGCTCCCCATACGACGTTTTTGGGCTGTGTCACCAAGGCCATGAAAGCAATCACGGGTCATCCACGGAAGACGACCTCCTGCCTGCATCTCTGCAATTGCTCATCGCGCTCCCTCCTCATAGTAAACAAAAACCGAATTGCTGTTGATTCCTTCTTTCCCCCATTCAGGAATCATTGTGTCTCTTTGCGATATATCATTCCTATGCTTATATTTTTATATTTTTCCATTTCGCAACTCTCTTTTCTTGTCTTTTCTTCAACATATACCCATAACAAAAACACTGATAAGCAAAGAGCTCTTTATTTCTTTTCCATTTTTATTCATCAAGACTATATTTTCTTGCTTTTATGGAACTTATCGAGACTTTTCACTTCATTTTTCTGATATATTGGAATAATCTTTTGGTTTTATATTGTGCACCTGTTCCAATGCAAAACAGACCCCAATAGAAATCTCTATCAGGATCTTTTTGAGTAATATTGTTCATGCAGATAAAAGAGCCAAAAACTCTCATTTCATATCAGCTGCTCAGCTTCTCCAGCCGTGAGAGGTCGACTTCTTCGACGGGCTCCTCGGCAGCCGCCTCGGGCTCAGGCGCGGCTCAGGCACCAGCGCGTGCGTGGTCGACGATCTCGAGGTGGCGGTAACGGTTCATGCCCGTACCGGCCGGATGAGTTGCCGATGATGACGCTTTTCCTGAGGGCCGACGAGCGGGTCGATCTGCCCTTGATCGCGGCGTCGGTGAGACGCGCGTGGTCTCCTGGAAGGACGCCGCCGAGAGGAAAGGGAATCCGTGGCGAGCGATGCCTTCGTGATGCCGAGCAGGATGGAGTTTTACCACAGCGGGCTCGCCGTCCTCCTCGATCGCCTTGGTGTTCGCTGCCTCGAATGCGTTGATCTCGATGTACTCGCGCCCGGGAGGAAGTCGGTCGTTCCGGCCTCCTCGATCTTGACCTTGTGCCGCATCTGCCGCACCATGACCTCGATGTGCTTGTCGTTGATCTCAACGCCTGCGATGCAGACTTCTGTACCTCGTAGACGAGTGGCGCTGGGTCGCCTGCGGGCCGCAGACGCGCAGGATGTCGTGCGGGTTCACGGAGCCCTCGGTAATCTTGTCACCAGGCTTCATGACCATGCACGTCACGCGCGGCCATGCGTGCGCCGAACGGCACAGAGTACTCACGCGGTACGCCGCCCTCGGGCGTGATTGTGACCGTGCGCATCCTTCGCCCGTGTCGTCGATGGCGACGACACCCTCGTTCTCGTGCGTTGTGCTAGTCTTGCGCGCCTCGAAGAGCTCCTCGACGCGTGGAAGACCCTCGTAGATGTCGTCACCCGCGACACCGCCAGTGGAAGGGCACGCATGGTGAGCTAGTGTGCCCGGCTCGCCGATGGGACTGTGCGGCAATGATGCCGACCGCCTCGCTGATCTCGACCTCCGCCTGGTTGGCGAGGTCGCGGCCGCACTTGCCATGCAGACGCCGAACTGTGACTTGCATGTGAGGACGCTGCGGATGAGGCTGCGCTGGACGCCCTCGATACGTTTTGGCAAGTGCCTCATCGACGGAGTCGTTGATGTGGGCAATGGTTTCACCGTCGCCTCATCCACGATGTCCTCGGCGACCACGCGGCCGACGATGCGATCGGCGAGCGACTCGACGCCCGCGCCCTCCGCGATGGCCTCGACTTCGATGCCGCGCACATTGTTGTTGCGGATGTGGATCTCGTGGAGCTCGGAGGAGGATCGCCTCGACCATTTTTGTCAGTGAGGATCGCGCCCTCCTCTGCGAGAACGGTGCCGTCGTCGAGGACAGCCTCACGCACGACTTCCTTGCCGCTGAGCTCGCGCACGATGGCAGCGTGTGCCTTCTTGCGCTTTCTCGCATCCGGCTCGCCGAGTGTGATGCTCTCCGTAACCATGGCGTTGCTGCGCCCCTCCGCGTTGACGGAGGAACCGCGCACTCATGATCTCGCGGATGTCGCGTTCGCCGATGGTCTCGAGGACCTCGTCGTCGAGCGTCGTATCCTGTGGTGGGGATCTCCTCGTCTCGGGTCAGATCGCCGCCGCGGAGGCGTCCCATGAGCTGTCGACGAGGAGTTCGAGTGCGTCAACGCAGACTCTGCCATGCGCGCACGCACCTGCAGGAGGTTGATCGCAGAGACGTCGCAGTCCTCCTCGCGGACGATGACATCCTGTGCCACGTCGACAAGGCGGCGCGTGAGGTAGCCCGAGTCCGCCGTACGGAGTGCCGTATCGGCAAGACCCTTGCGCGCACCATGCGAGGAGATGAAGTAGTCGGAAACGGACAGGCCCTCACGGAAGTTCGCCGTGATCGGCAGGTCGATGATCTTACCCGAGGGGTCAGCCATGAGTCCGCGCATGCCCGCGAGCTCGAGCATCTGCTGCTTGTTGCCTCGGGCACCCGAGTCCGCCATCATAAAGATGGGGTTAAAGCGATCCATGTTGTCCATCATGGCGTCCGCGGCATCGTCCGTCGCCTGTGTCCAGAGCTGGACGACCATCTTAGCGCTCGTCCTCGGATAGATGAGACCACGCGAGAACGACGCTCGACCTTGTTGACCTTCGCCTGTGTGTCGCGATGATTTCCTTTTTCTTCGGCGGCACGATGACGTCGGAAACGGCGACCGTCATGCCCGCAATGCAGGCGTAGTGGTAGCCGAGGTTCTTCACGTTGTCGATAACCTCAGCGGTCTTAGTCGCGCCGAAATGATCGTAACAGTTCGCGACGAGTTTGCCGAGCTCTTCTTGTTCATGAGGACGCCGAGACGCCACTCGCCGGTCTCCGCATCCTGCGCGTAGTGGCGCAGCTCTCGGGCAGGATCTCGTTGAAGATGAGGCGGCCGAGCGAGCTGCGGACGAGGGCCGTAGCCCGCGATCTGCACGCGGATCTCCGCCTGCAGGTCGAGCACCTTTTTCCTGATACGCGAGTGCCTCAGCGTGCCCGTAAAAGCCTTACCCTCGCCCTTTGCGCGCGCTTCAGTCGAGGTGGTGAGCGGCACCATGTCTGACGAGGGGACGATGATGGGCTTGCCGTCCTTCGGCGCGGATGTGGTTTGCGGCGAGCATGAGGACGCGTGCCTCCGTCTGCGCCTCCGCCGAGCGGCAGATGGATCGCCATCTGGTCGCCGTCAAAGTCGCGTTGTATGCCGTACACGCGAGCGGATGCAACTCAGAGCACGCCCCTCGGTGAGCACCGGCTCAAAGCCTGAATGCCCAGACGGTGCAGTGTCGGTGCACGGTTGAGGAGCACGGATGCTCCTGATGACATCCTCCGGCAGTCCCAGACCTCCGGGGCGTGCGCGCTCGACCATGCGCTGCCGACTTGATGTTGTGCAGCGCCGTCCGCCTGCGCAGTTCATGACAAAGGGCTTGAAGAGCTCGAGTGCCATTTCCTTCGGCAGGCCGCACTGGTGGAGCTTCAGCCCTGGGAGCCGACGACGATAACGGAACGTCCCGAGTAGTCGACACGCTTGCCGAGAAGGTTCTGTCGGAAGCGCCTTGCGCCTTGAGCATCATCGAGCGACTTCAGCGCACGGTTGCCGGGGGCTCGGGACAGGGGCGGCCGCGGCGGCCATTGTCGATGAAACGCGTCCACCGCCTCCTGCAGCATGCGCTCTCGTTGCGCACGATGATGTCGGGCGCACCGAGGTCGAGCGAGGCGGCGCAGGCGATTGTTGCGGTTGATGACGCGGCGATAGGGAGGTCGTTGAGATCAGAGGTCGCCAAAAGCGTCCGCCGTCGAGCTGCACCATGAGGGCGCAGGTCAGGCGGAATGACGGGCACGACGTCCATGATCATCCACGAAGGCTGATTGCCGGACTTGCGGAATGCCTCAACCACCTCAGGCGGCGGATGGCGCACCTTCTTCTGACCGGAGGTCGTCCGCACGTCGTTTTCAGTTGGCGCTCATCTGCTCAAGATCAGCTCCTCAAGGGAGCTCCTTGATCGCCTCCGCGCCCATGCCGACGGAAGGTATTGCATACTTTTCGAGCGCATCGTGATACTCGCGCTCGGAGAGCAGTTCCTTTTTCTTCAGATCGGTTTCGCCCGCATCGAGGGACGATGTAGTGGCGGTAGAGCACTTTTCAAGCGAAACGCGGGGAGACATCGAGGATGAGTCCCATGCGGCTCGGAATGCCCTATGAAGTACCAGATATGCGAGACGGGTGCGGCAGGCTCGATATGCTCCCATGCGCTCGCGGCGCACCGCGCGCGCGTCACCTCGACGCCGCAGCGGTCGCGAGACAACGCCTTTGTAGCGGGATGCGCTTGTATTTTTCCGCAGTGGCACTCCGAGTCGGCGTGTCGGTCAAAGATGCGCTCGCAGAAGGGCCGTCACGCTCGGCTTCACAGGTACGATAGTTGATGGTCTCGGCTTACCTCGCCGTGCGACCATGCACGAATTTTATCGGGAGAAGCGAGTCCGATCCGCATCGAGTCAAAAATTGTTTACATCCAGCAACAGCTGCCACTCCCTTCCTTATAGATCGTCCTCATGAGGATTGTCGATGTCGTCCAGTCCGCCATGGAGAATCGCATCCATGTCGTCCGCCGCGAGATCTTCGTCGAGTGCCGAGATCCGCGATGAGATCCTCATCCGCAGACTCCTCCGCCCTCCGCGCCTCATCGCTAGTCATCCGCGGGAGGCGGCGGCGGCACTCGTTCTCGTCCACGCCCTCCACATCGAGGTCGAGGGAACGCGCCTTTTCGTTGATGTCCTCGTCCTCCTCGTCGCGGATCGCGATTTCCTCGCGTCCTCGTTGAGCACCTTGATGTCGAGGCCGATCGCCCTGCAGCTCCTTGATGAGCACCTTGAACGACTCAGTGCACGCCCGGCTCGGGATATTGTCCCCTGACGATGGATTCGTATGCCTCGACACGGCCGACCACGTCGTCGGACTTCACCGTCAGGATCTCCTGCAGTGTGTACGCCGCGCCGTATGCCTCGAGTGCCCAGACCTCCATCTCGCCAAAACGCTGCCCGCCGAACTGCGCCTTGCGCGCCGAGCGGCTGCTGTGACGAGCGAGTACGGCCCCGTGGGCGCGCGCATGAATCTTGTCGTCAACCAGATGATGCAGCTCAGCATGTAGACGCAGCCAACCAGTGACGCGGTTCTCGAACGGCTCGCCCGTGCGGCCGTCGTAGAGCACGGTCTTGCCGTCGGAGGAAGTCCCGCCGCACGGATCGTGCCGAATACGTCGTCGTCGCCCGCGCCGTCAAAGACCGGGGTCGCGATGTGGATACCGGCCACGTCGGGCACGGGCATCCCATTTTTATCAAAAATCGTAGCCCGCCGCGCGGAGGTCGCCCTCCACCGTCGGATCGCCGTCCTTGATGCGCTGACCGAGGACGCGGCACGCCAGCGCCGAGATGCGTCTCTAGGGACCTGACCGATGTTCATACGCGACGGAACGCCGAGCGGGTTCAGCACGATATCGACCGGCGTGCCGTCCGGCAGGAACGGCATGTCCTCCTGGCGCATGATGCGCGAGACGACACCCTTGTTCCCGTGACGGCCGGACATCTTGTCACCGACCGAGATCTTGCGCTTTTTGCGCGATATGAGACGCGCACGAGGCGGTTGACGCCGGGCGGCAGTTCGTCGTTGTTCTCACGGGTAAAGATCTTCACGTCGATGATCTTACCCGCCTCGCCGTGCGGTACGCGCAGCGAGGTATCGCGCACCTGCGCGCCTTCTCACCGAAGATCGCACGCAGCAGGCGTTCCTCTGCCGTCAGCTCCGTCTCGCCCTTGGGCGTGACCTTGCCGACGAGGATATCGCCGGGGGCGCACGTCCGCACCGATGGAGATGATGCCAGTCCTCGTCGAGATCCTGAGCGCTTCCTCCGCCACATTCGGGATATCGCGCGTGATCTCCTCGGGACCGAGCTTCGTGTCGCGCGCATCGCACTCACTACTCGATGTGGATCGAGGTGTAGAGATCGCGCTTGACGAGATTCTCGCTGAGGAGGATGGCGTCCTCGTAGTTGTAGCCTTCCCACGGCATATAGGCGACAATACATATTGTGGCAGAGCGAGCTCGCCGTTGTCCGTCGAGGGACCGTCGGCGATGGGCTGCCCCTCCGTCACGCGGTCGCCCGCATAGACGAGCGGCTTTTGGTTGATGCAGGTCGCCTGGTTCGAGCGGATGAATTTCTGCAGTTTACAGGTATCAAAGTGCGCCCTCGTCCGAGCGGACGGTGATCGCATCTGCCGTAACGTCCGTGACCTCGCCGCCGTGCTTTCGCGAGCACCATAACGCCCGAGTCGCACGCCGCCTTGTACTCCATGCCCGTACCGACGAGCGGCGCCTGCGTCCGCAGGGCGGCAGCCCGCCTGACGCTGCATGTTTGCACCCATGAGGGCACGGGTTCGCATCGTCGTTTTTCGAGGAACGGGATCATCGCCGTCGCGATGGAGAAGACTTGGCGCGGCGACACGTCCATATGAGTCCACACGCTCGCGCGGATGCAGTCCCGTCTCCTCGTGGAAACGTGCCGTCAGCGCGCTCGTTGACAAAGTACTCATTCGCATCGAGCGGCTCATTCGCCTCGCGCGATGATGAGATCGTCCTCCTCGTCCGCCGTGAGGTAGCGCACATCCTCCGTCACGCGGTGATGCTCCTTGTCCACGCGGCGATACGGCGTCTCCGCCAAAACCGAAACGGTTCACGCGCATAGTTGGCGAGCGAGCCGATGAGGCCGATGTTCGGACCTTCCGGCGACTCGACCGGGCACATGCGGCCGTGGTGCGAGTTGTGAACGTCGCGCACCTCAGCCCGCGCGCTCGCGCTGAGGCCGAGACCGCCGGCCGAGTGCCGAGGCGGCGCTATGCGTCAGCTCGGAGAAGCAGGGTTGTGCTGATCCGCATGAACTGCGAGAGCTGCGAGAGCCGAAGACTCCTTTACCGCCGCCACGACGGGGCGGATATTGATGACCCCTGCGGCGTGATGCTCTCCGTCTCTTGGATCGACATGCGCTCGCGCACGACACGCTCCATGCGTGAGAGGCCGATGCGGAACTGGTTCTGCAGCAGCTCGCCCACGGCACGCACGCGGCGGTTGCCGAGATGGTCGATGTCGTCCGTATTGCCAAAAGCCGTCCATGAGGCCGAGGAGGTAGCTGATCGCCGCCATGATGTCCTCGCGCGTCACCGTGCGGTACTGATAGTCGCGCGTCGGTGCGCAGAGCATCCGATAGATCTCGCCGTCGGGCTTCTGTGCCTGAAATGCGATGAGCTCGCCGTCGCCGAAGAGCGCCGTCTCGCGCTCCTCGCTGACCGCATCCACCATCGCAGGCGTGATCGGCTCGCCCTTCCGGGAAGACGATCTCGCCCGTCTCCACGATCCACAAAAGGGGCTCCGCGAGCACCTTGCCCAGCAGACGAGCAGCGCCAGCCGGCACCTTCGTCAGCATGGCGGCCGACCGTCGCGGGTCCGTAGCGGCGCGGGTCAAAGAACAGCGTCTCGAGAGCTGACGCGCATTGTCCTCGTTCGCGGCTCACCCGGACGCAGACGGCGATGATCTCGATGACCGCGCGACTGCGTCGCTTGACCTCGTCCGTATCGCGCTCGATCGTGCGAGCATGCGCGGTCGTCGCCGAAGAGCGCACGAATCTCCGCGTCCGTCTCGTAGCCGAGGGGCGCGGATGAGAGATAGATCACGGGCATCTTGCGCGTACGATCGATACGCACGGAGACGATGTCGTTTGCATCCGTCTCCAGCTCGATCCACGCGCCGCGGTTCGGGATCATCGTCGCGTTGAAGAGCTCCTTGCCCGTCGTATCGATTTCCACACCGTAGTACGTGCCGGGCGAGCGGACGAGCTGGCTGACGATGACGCGCTCTGCGCCGTTGATGATGAACGTCCCCGTATCCGTCGCGAGCGGGAAATCGCCCACGAGATACCTCCTGCTCCTGATCTCGCCCGTCTCGCGGTTCACGAGGCGCACGTTGACGCGCAGGGCGCGCATGCCACGTCACATCGCGCTCCTTGCACTCATCGAGATCGTACTTCGGCTCACCGAGCGCAAACGACTCAAAGGAAAGGATGAGATTCCCGGAGAAATCCTGAATGGGCGAGATGTCGCGGAAAAATCTCCGCAAGCCCCACCTCGAGAAACCACCGATAGCTCTCGCGCTGGATGTCAAGAAGATGCGGCATCTCCATCACTTCTTTTGATCCGCGCGTAGCTGTAGCGGGTTCGACGGCCGACCGACACAGGATTGAACATGAACGCTGTCACCCTTTCGCTGGAATATCCTCTCGGCATCTGAGCGCCGCTCTCAGAATTGAACAGACACAAAAAGAACAAGGCAGCCATGTGAGTACCTTGCTCTTGTCCTTTCTAACCGCACAGCATACTGCGCGGCGTCCTCCCTGAAAAAGGCGCACAAAATCCCATACTTACGTCAATAGGTCATTGTATGATACTACATCGGAGATACCGTGTCAAGATTTTTCTATTTTTGCATTTTCCGGTAGGAGCACAGGCTAATAGCGTACCGACACGACCTCCATCAAACAGCGAAGTCATTGACAAAGCGGCGCGTCTATGCTACGTTTAATCGGTATCGATAAAGAAAGGCTACAAATGATACAGCTAAAGAATATTGTCAAAACATACGCAGGCGATGTGACGCTCTGCGCGGCATTGATCTCACGATCGAACGCGGCAGCATCTATGCATCATCGGGCTGTCAGGGCGCAGGGAAAAATCGACGCTCATCCGCTGCATCAATATGCTTGAGCGCCCGACGAGCAGCGCTGTCCTCGTGGACGGACGCGATCTCATGCGGGTCTCGGAGAGCGAACTGCGCGAGAGCGGCGGCATCGGCATGATTTTTCAGCACTTTAATCTGCTGTCCTCTGCGACGGTCTACGACAACGTAGCATTCCCGCTGCAGCTCGCGGGAAAGTCTGCCGAGGAGATCCGCCCCAAGGTGATGGAACTGCTCACGCTGGTCGGGCTCGGCGACAAAGGCAGATGCCTACCCGAGCCATCTCTCGGGCGGGCAGAAGCAGCGCGTCGGCATCGCGCGCGCACTCGCAGGAGATCCGAAGGTACTGCTCTGTGACGAGGCAACCTCGGCACTCGACCCGCAGACAACGAAGTCCATCCTCGCGCTCATCCGCGACATCAACCGCCGTATGGGGACTGACCGTCGTCGTCATCACGCACGAAATGCAGGTCATCAAGGATATCTGTGACCGCGTTGCCGTCCTCGACGGCGGCATCATCGCCGAGGAGGGCGATGTGGTGGACGTGTTCACCGCACCGCAGCAGCCGATCACGAAGGAGTTCATCAGCGTGCTCCTATCGAACGAGCTGCCGACGGCATTTCGCGGCAACCCCATCGAGAAAACGCCGAGCGAGGGAGCTATAGCTCCTGCGCCTTACATTCCTCGGCGAGCGCGCGGACGATCCCGTGCTCGCGGGAGATGATCCGCCGCTTCCCAACCATTGAGGTGACGATGCTCTTCGGTACACTCGACCAGATCGAGGAGCTGCCGTTCGGGCGTATGATCATCGGGATGCGCGGCGCACCGGAGGAGATACAGCGCGCCATCGACTATCTCTCGGAACAGCATTTGAAACAGGAGGTGATCGGCTATGTCCGCCGAAATGATTCCCCCTGCTGACTAAGGCACTCGGAGAGACGGTCTACATGGTCGCGGTCGGTATGGTCATCTCGAGTGCGCTCGGCATCCCGCTCGGTGTGCTCCTGCACGTGACAGCGCGGGGCGAGATCCTCGATGCGCCGGCGGTGAACCGCTCGATCGGCGCGGTGGTCAACGCGATCCGCTCCATCCCGTTCATCATCCTGATGGTGGCAATCATCCCGCTGACCCGTCTCATCGTCGGCTCGGCGATCGGCACGACGGCGGCGATGGTGCCGCTCGTCATCGCCTCTGTCCCCGTTCATCGGGCGGCAGGTGGAACCTCGCTGCGCGAGGTGCCGCACGGTCTCATCGAGCGGCGCTCTCCATCGGGGGCGCGACGCCGCTGCAGATCGTGACGCGCGTGCTCCTGCCGGAGTCCATGCCCGGCATCGTCAGCCAGCTCACGACGGTCGTCATCGCACTCGTCGGCGAGGTCCGCCATGGCCGGTGCGATCGGCGGCGGCGGTCTCGTGATCTCGCGATCCGCTACGGCTATCAGCGGTTCCGCCCCGACATCATGCTCGCAACCGTCGTCATTCTCATTGTTCTCGTCCAGCTCGTGCAGTTTGCAGGCACACCCTCGCCGCACGGCTGAATAAGAAATAAATTCTTAGAGATCAATTTTTTCAAAGGAGGTACTTTATGAAAAACTGCTCGCTCTTGTGCTTGCCGTCACCGCATTTGCCCTCGCCGGCTGCGGCGGCAGCGCAGACAAACCCGCCGACAACGCCAAGGCGGAGAAGGTCGTCAAGGTCGGTGCATCGCCCGTTTCCCCATGCGGGAGATCCTCGAGGCGATCCGCCCCGAGCTCGAAAAGGAAGGCGTAAAGCTCGAGATCGTCGAATTCAACGACTATGTTCAGCCGAACATCGCCACGAACGATAAGGAGATCGACGCGAACTTCTTCCCAGCACGAGCCGTACCTGAAGAATTTTGTTGAGGAACATCGAGCTAAGCTCGTGAACGTTCTCGGTGTCCACATCGAGCCGATGGGCGTCTACTCGCACAAGATCAAGAAGCTCGACGAGCTGAAGGACGGCGCATCCGTCTCCATCCCGAGCGATCCCGACGAACGGCGGCCGTGCGCTGCTGCTCCTCGCGCGTGCAAACCTCATCAAGCTGAAGGACGGTGCCGGTACGACGGCGACGGTGCAGGACATCGTCGACAACCCGAAGCACCTCAAGATCCAGGAGATCGAGCGCCGCAGCTGCCGCGTACGCTGGATGACGTCGATATCTCCGTCATCAACACGAACTGGGCAATGCAGGCGGATCTCGTGCCGACGCGACGCCCTCATCATGGAGGACAAGACCTCGCCGTACGTCAACATCCTCGTCGTCCGCCAGGGCGATGAGAACCGCCCAGATTCAGGCGCTCGTCAGGCGCTCCACTCTGAGACGGTCAAGAACTTCATCAACGATAAGTACAAAGGGCGCGATTGTCCCGCGTTCTGATCGTCAGAACAAAATCAAAAGAAGCGTTGTACACGATACGGGAAAATCGTACAGGCATCGCTCGCTTCATTCTAGTAATGGTGTTGCGGGCGTCTCCGCACTCACCGCACCGCGGCGGATCATGTCGCCGACACGCAGATCATAGGAGAGCGCCATCTTGTACGGGGTCTCCGCCCGTGCAAAGTCCTCAGGGCGTCCCGCCGTTGAGCCCCTTGACGAAACTCTCATACGCACCGATGAACGCCTCCGTCGCCGCCTTGCGCTGTGCGGCGGGATACTGCGCGCCGTTCGGAACGTCCACAGCGTCCAACTCCTTTTGGTACTTTTTAAGGAGGGGGATCATGTCGTCCTGCAGGAGATGGGTCAGTGACTTGCGGTAGACCGTCGTATACGTGCTGCGCTCCGTCTCGGTCAGATTGCGGAACTCCCGCTGTTTCGAGCGGAAAACGCCGTTATAGCGGTCGACAATCGGGCGCGTCGCGTCGATGTAGCGCCCGAGGTTGCTCGCCGCCGCCTTCTGCACCGCCTCGAGATAGGCACGATAGTTCACGATGCGCACGACCTGCCAGCCCATATCGCCGCGCTCCATGCGCAGCTGCAGGGGGAACTCTAGGGTCTGTCCCCTCGTCGCGCACGGTAATGTTCGCCATTGCGGTGCTCCCGTCCCGCAACGCTGTCGATGTCAGGGAGGGTCGTATCGCGCAGGTGGCTGCACTCATGAGATACTCAAAGTCGATGCCGAGCTGGCGTCCCTTCAGCGGGTCTACGCCCTCAGGGGTCGGCCACGTCCCGCTCCCGACCGCCGTCAAAATGCTCTGCGCCATCCCGCCTGCGACGCTGTCCTTGATGCTCTCGTGAACTTTCCCGATTTATTCCGTTCTTTTTCCTTCAGATGTGTATCGCCCGAAAAAGAGGACGTAGGGTGAGATCGTCATATCCCGCCGCCGTTACGGCATTGATATTCACGCGCCGCTGAAACGCCTCCGCATCATGCGCGGTGAGCGCTGCCGCCGCCTGCTCGAGAGCGTAGGCGGGACGCTGCATGTAGTAGCCGAGATACCACGCGAGGACGGCGATCGCCAGGACGATCACCCCTGCTGCCGCGCGAAACTTACGCTGACTCGCCCCTGCGTCGGCGTGCGAGAGCGCACGCGCCACGCAAACTCATCCAGCGGCATTGCCGCACCTCCCTTCGCACGAATTCGAATGATGCTATTATGGCATGGAATACGTCCCCGTTCAATCAGTGAAAATTACTCTCTACGAAAAAGACTGCCGTACGAGGGTTCATCGCTCCTCGTACAGCAGTCCGCCATCTTCTTTATATCCCCAGCACCTCATCCATCGACTGCCTTCATCCGTGCGATCGCCGTGTCAAGATCGTCGCGCCCGATGTTCAGCGGCGGATTGAGTAAAGCACGTCACCGAGCGGGCGCAGGAGCAGCCGTGCCGGAGCGCACGGCGATAGATCGCGTAGCCAGGCCGCCGCCCTCCGTCAAAGGACGTTTCTCCGCGCGATCCTCGACCAGCTCGACGCGCGTGGATCAGCCCGATGTGACGGATCTCGCCGACGTTCGGATGCGCACCGAACGTCTCCGTCATGCGCGCAGTCAGCCACGCTGCCGTGTTCTCCGCGCGCTCCAGAAATATTCTCCTCATCGAGAATGTCGAGCACGGCGAGCGCCGCACTGCAGCCGAGCGGATTCCCCGCGTACGTATGACTGTGCATGAACGCCTTGCCCTCGCTCAGTCGGCATAGAATGCCTCGTAGATCTTCTGCTTGACGACGGTGATGGACATGGGCATATAGCCTCCCGTCAGCCCCTTCGAGAGGCACATGAGATCGGGCGTAATGCCCGCACGCTCACACGCAAAAAGCCGTCCCGTGCGTCCCGAACCCGTCGCAATCCGTCGGCGATGAGGAGGGACATCGTATTCGTCACAGAGGGCGCGCAGCTTCTGAGATATTCCTCGGGGATAGATGCGCATCCCGCACTCCCTGCAGGGAGCGGCTCGACGATCATCGCCGCCGTCTCGTGCCCGTGCGCGGCAAGGCACGCTCTGCGTGCTCAAAGCACGCACAGGGTGCAGGTGTCGCGCGTCTCCCCATAGGGACAGCGGTAGCGAGTCGGGCGCCTCGATATGGATGTTGTCCATCATCATCGGCTTGTACATCTCGGCAAAGAGATCCATGCTCCCCACCGAGAGCGCGCCGATCGTCTCGCCGTGATAGCTCTCCGAGAGGCACATGAGCGAATTTTTTTCGTGCGTCCCCGTCTGCTGACGGTATTGGAACGACATCTTGAGCGCCGCCTCGACCGCGGAGGAACCATTGTCGTTGAAGTGGAACTTTCGTCAGTACCCTCGGCACAAGCGCCGCCAGACGCTCGGCAAGTTCGATCGCGCCGCGGTGTGAGAAATTTGCAAAGATCACGTGCTCGAGGCGGTCGAGCTGCGCCTTGATGCGTGCGTTGATCTTCTCGTTGGAATGCCCCAGGAGATTGCCCACCAAGAGCTCACAATATCGAGGTAGGACTTGCCGTGCACATCGCAGAGCCATGGCCCCTTTGCGTGGTCAATGACCATCGGCGGCAGCTCCTCATAGTCCTTCATCTGCGCGCACGGATGCCAGATCCGGCGCAGGTCGCGCTCCTCAATTGTCGGCATAAAAATGGCCCTCCTACGACAGCACTGATACACGCAGTGCTTTCTAAACACACATTACACACAAAGCACGAAGTTTTTCCTTTCGTGCGGCAGCTTCCTCTACAGAGTTCCTATGCCCCCAGCACCTCATCCATCGACGCCTTCATCCATGCGATGGCAGTGCTGAGGTCATCACGTCCGATGTTCAGCGGCGGATTGAAGTAAAGCACGTCGCCGAGCGGGCGCAGGAGCAGCCCGTGACCGGAGCGCATGGCGATAGATCGTGTGGCAAGGCGGCGACTGGGGATCAAAGGGACGCTTTGCCTCGCGATCCTCGACCAGCTCAACCGCATGAATCAGCCCGATGTGGCGGATCTCACCGACGTTCGGATGCGCACCGAACGTCTCCGTCATGCGCGCAGTCAGCCACGATGCTGTCTCCTCCGCCCGCTCCAGAACATTCTCCTCATCGAGAATGTCGAGCACGGCGAGCGCCGCGCTGCAGCCGAGCGGATTGCCCGCATACGTGTGACCTTGCATGAACGCCTTGCCCTCGCTCCAGTCTGCATAGAACGCGTCGTAGATCTTTTCCTTGACGACGGTGATCGCGGTAGGCATATAGCCGCTTGTCAGCCCCTTTTGAGAGGCACATGAGATCGGGCGTGATGCCCGCACGCTCACACGCAAAGAGCCGTCCCTGTGCGTCGAATCCCGTCGCAATCTCGTCAGCGATGAGGAGGACATCGTATGCGTCGCAGAGGGCTGCGCAGCTTTCCTGAGATATTCCTCGGGGTAGATGCGCATCCCGCGCACCCTGCAGGAGCGGCTCGACGATCATCGCCGCCGTCTCGTGTCCGTGTGCGGCAAAGGCACGCTCCGCATGCTCAAAACACGCGCAGGAGCAGGTATCGCGCGTCTCCCCATAGAGGGCAGCGATAGCAGATCGGGTGCCTCGATATGGATAGTGTCCATCATCGTCTTGTACATCTCGGCAAAGAGATCCACGCCCCCACGGAGGCGCACCGATTGTCCCTCCGTGATACCCTTCAGAAAGGCACATAAACCGCGTCTTTTTCGTACGCCCTGTCTGCTGACAGTACTGAAACGCCATCTTAGGCGCCGCCTCTACAGCGGCCGAGCCGTTATCGTTGAAATTGAACTTCGTCAGTCCCTCGGGCACGAGCATCGCCAGCCGCTCTGCAAGCTCAATCGCGGGACGATGGGAGAAATTCGCAAAGACGACGTGCTCGAGCCGCCTCAGCTGCGCCGTAATCCGCGCATCGATCTTCTCGTTCGTATGTCCGAGGAGATTCGCCCACCACGAACTGATAATATCGAGATAGCCCTTGCCGTGCACATCGTAGAGCCATGCCCCCTTTGCGTGATCGATCACCATCGGCGGCAGCTGCTCATAGTCCTTCATCTGCGCGCACGGGTGCCAGATATGGCGCAGGTCACGCTCCTCAATCGTCGGCATAAAAGCTCTCCTCCTGCGGAATCACGGATAAAAACAGTCCCCTCGGATTGGCGTAGATTTTCCGCCGAAATGCGGGAAAAAAAGAGGCGTCAAGAGCCGCAGGCTGAATTGATCAGTGCTTCCCCAAACACACATTACTCATACAGCGCGGCAAGCGCATCCGCCCTCATCGGCAGTTCACGCCGCGCCGTGCGCACACGCGCCAAGACACGCGCTCCCGTGATCTCCTCGACCATCCGCACATTGTCCTCCTGCATCAGACCGCCCTGCCAATTGTTGAAGATAAAGCCCCGCAGGGGAATGCCGCGCGCATAGAGATGCTCTGCCGTCAGCACAGCGGCATTGATCGTTCGAGCCCTGCATCAGCAGCAACGAGCGCAGCGAGCCCCAGCCGCACGGCAAGATCGTCAAGGACGACGTGCTCATCGCCGTCCCAGCGCAGCGGGCAGATAATGCCGCCGCTCCCTCCACCGTCAGATAGTCCGTGCGCTCCTTCGCGCGGCGGTGAGTCCTGCGCCACCTTTTGCAAAAATCCATCGGGCGGTGCTCGATCTGCGCCGCGAGATGCGGTGAGACCGCATCTCGATGAGACATAGGAGACAGTGACATCCGCCGCATCGAGCTCCGCGACACGCGCCACATGGAGCGCATCACCCGGCAGGAGCGTACCGTCCGCGGCGACCTCCGCGCCCGAGAGTGCCGCCTTATAGTAGCCCGCCGCAAATCCCGCGTCACGGAGACATTTCACAATCAGCCCCGTGACATACGTCTTGCCGATGTCCGTCCCCGTTCCCGTGACAAATAACGCCTTACCCACGTATGATGCGCCTCCTGTCAGACATCCATGCGATTCGCATGCACCGCTGCCCCTGCACGGGAGCCGTGCTCCCGCGTCTGCATCTCCTGCGTCTCACGAATCCAGAGCCCCGCCTTGAGAGGCGAATCCCGACGATACGACGCCGCGACGCAGAGCAGGAAGTCCGGCAGAACCTGCAGCACGCCGCAGTACCAGACCGCCACCCAGAAACCGATCGGCGCGTCGATAATGTAGTTCGATATGAAGTAGAAATACGGGATGCCGAGGGCATAGAGCACCACCATGCCTGCTGCACACGCGGCAAGTGCACGACGGAACGTCGGTACGCCGCGGCGCACCAGTGCGCCGTCACCCAGCCCTGCAGGATGAACCCGACGAGATAGCCGAACGTCGGCTGAAGCACCGTAGGCGGGCCGCCGCCCGAGGCGAACACGGGAATTCCCACGAGCCCGCATGGTACATACGTGCCGATGGCGAGCGCACCGAGCCGCGCACCGAGCATCAGCCCCGCAAGCAGGGTAAAGAGGAACTGCAGCGTGTGAGACATCCGTACCCACAGGGGATGCGCACGAACGTCCCGACCGTAATAAGCGCGATAAACAGCCCGCATAGGGATTACTTCACGTAACTTCATAATCTTCAGATACCTCCATAAAAACTGATGAGACTCATAGACTTGCTTTATCTTACTCGCTATTTTATTTATTGTCAACCGGAATATTCTGCATGTGGTTTACTAAGATTGTATATCAATTACAGATAGAAAAAGAGGGACTGCTGACGAAGCTGCAAGCTTCGTGCAGCAGTCCTCCTATCCTCACACACGGGCGGACGATTCCCCTTATCGTTTCGTCACCTTCACGCGATCCATCTCCGTGCCGTCGGACAGGAAACACGCGATCTCAAGCCGATCATCCCGGACCTCCATCGTGAGATAGTTGTCCGTCTCCGGCTGCGGGAGCGTCACCTCGTCAAAAGGCATGGTCGATCCAGAGATTTGGATAGCGCACATTCCCACAACACCCGTGAGGATGTAGAGTGGTCCCTTCTGCTCCGGCGTTTTGACAAACGCGTAGATATGCCCGCGATTGCGATAGGTATGCAGATGCGCTGTGAAAACAACATCGATGAGCAGCTCGTCAAAGACGGGCATCCACACCCGGCCGATCTCCTCATCAATACCCTCACTGCGCTCAGGGGCGTCCCTGAATACGGTACTGCAATACATCCTTATGCATGAGGACGATATTCCACTTCTTGCGGTGTGCCTTCAGATCGCGGCGGATCCACGCGAGCTGCTCCTCGACCAGCCCGCTCTTAAAGCCGTCGATCTCCTTCTGCTGCGTGCAGAGCACAACATAGTGCACGTCTCCGTAGTCAAAGGAATAGTAATACCGCTCAAATTCTTTACTCCCGTTGCGCGGGGTCTGAAAGTAGTTCAGATATGCGGCAGGGAGGCGCGTCTGCCACTGGCGGTCGTAGGTCTCGTGATTCCCCATGACAGGCACCATTGGGATCACATGGGCCATCTCATCTATGCCCTTAAAGAACTCTGTCCACTGAAACCGATCCTCGCCATTGTCAACGAGATCACCAAGGCAGGCAAAAAGTGCCGTATCCGTATTGCGTGCCCACGCGAGATGCGCCATCTGCTGCCAGTCCGCATAGTCACTTGATTGGCTGTCAGGAAAGATCAGCATCTTATACGATGCATCAGCGGCAGGAGTGCAGAGGTCCTGCCAGCCTGTTGCTCCGTCATTTGCCGTAATGCGATAGCTATACTTCGCTCCCGGCATCAGCTTGTCGATCTCCGCCGTATACTGATGCACCATCACCATCATCGGAAAAAACGCTGCATCGTTCACGGGGATGCGCCGTATCCTCCGAGTTCTCCGCCCGTATCTCGACCATCTGATCCATCCCGTCTGCATCGGTCTCCCACGAGGACACGGCTGCTCCCGGGATCCGAGGTGATGATCTGCCGCAGGCGTTCGATATAGAGTATTGGGAAAGGGATGCAGACCCTTCCTGCGCAGCCACTCCATGCCGGCAAGCTTCCAGAGCGCCGCACCGCCTGCAGCGGCAGTCCCCGCCGCTGCTGCGATCTTGATAAAACCGCGGCGTGTAAACGTCTTTTTCCTTTCCATCAACTTCTTCTCTCTCCTATATAAAAGAATCTCTGATACATCTAAGGAATCACACGAGCCTTACCCGCGCTCCGCCTGCATATAGCAGGGATGCGCGTTCTCCCGCCGTGAGTGCATGACCGCCCGCTCGCAGGCGCAGATAGTGTGCCGCGTCCACACAGCTGATGCGTCCGCCGGGCAGATACGCGCCCGTGTCGCAGGCGATGATATTGTTCGGCAAAAGAGCGGCACTGCTGCGCCGCCGCGCTGCAGCATCTGCGTCGGCGTATGTCCCGACAACAACCAGCGTGCTGCCGTGATACCCGCGAAAAAAACTTCTCACGAATCCAAAGCATATCCTCCCGGCAGTCCTCCGCCGCAGGATTCACACCCGCATGAACGAAGAGATGTCCTCATCGGCATGCGATGTGCGGAAGGAAATCGGGCGTGACCGAACGAATGCCGTCAGCGATTCCGCCTCCGCCTTTGGCAGAGCGGCAAGCTGCTTTCTCGTGATCCTGCCGCCGTTCGCCAGCCAGAGATCGAAGTGCCCCATGATCGTGCGCCCCAGTCCATACGCATCAATATAGCTGAGCATCATCGCCTCGTGGTTGCCCATGAGTGCGTGGACATTGCAGGTACTTCTCCACCTGCCGCTGCACGAACTGCAGGGGCACGGACAGGCGCGGCGCCGCGGTCAATATAGTCGCCGAGAAAGACGAGCAGATCCCGCTCATCGTCAAACGCAATCTTCTTCCAGAGACGTTCGAGCCCGTCTGCCTCCCCGTGCACATCGCCGACAGCAAGAATCCGGCGAAACATCCGATCGTCCCCCTCCGCAATAAATATTTCTATTATATCGTAAGAACCCTGAAATCCGCATGAGAATATCCCGTATACAAAACGCTGTCTCCGCATAACATTGACAATCGTCCCATGGAGATATATGATAGTGCAGGATAAATTTGTTTATTTTCAGGCAGGAGGACGCACATGATGAGAACGCTATACACGCCCGGAGATGGGGACATCTCTGGTCGATTCAGAACGAGTGGCAGACCATTCTGAACGTCGAGATCGCTGCGTGTGAGGCAATGGCGGAACTGGGGAGATCCCGCCGCCGCCGTGGAGAACATCAAGGCAAAGGCAAAGTTCGACGTCGCGCGCATCAACGAGATCGAAAAGACCACCGACCACGACATCATTGCCTTCCTCACGAACCTCGAAGAGAACATCGGCGAGGACTCGAAATACATCCACAAGGGACTCACCTCGAGCGACGTGAAGGACACAGCATACTGCGTCATGATGCGTGACGCGGCCGCCATCATCCTCGATGATCTGCAGAAGTTCCGCACCGTGCTCCGCCGCCGCGCGAACGAGTTCCGTCATACGCCGTGCATCGGACGCACCCACGGCATCACGCCGAGCCGATGACCTTCGGCCTGAGCTCCTCCTCTGAGTGCAGAGATCGAGCGCGACATCGAGCGTCTTACGCATGCCAAGAAAATCGTCTCCGTCGGCAAAGCTCTCGGGCGCCGTCGGCACCCTACTCAACATCAACCCGCGCATCGAGGAACTGACGTGCAAAAACTCGGGGCTGACGCCCGTCCGTCTGGCGACACGGGTCATCCAGCGTGACCGCCACGCCGAGTTCGTCACGACACTCGCCATCATCGCGAGCACGCTGGAAAAGATCGCCACCGAGATCCGCAACCTCCAGCGCACGGACATCCGTGAGGCAGAGGAGTTCTTCAAGGCGGGACAGAAGGGCTCGTCGGCGATGCCGCACAAGCGCAATCCGATCAACTGCGAGCGTGTCTCTGGCATGGCACGCCTCGTGCGCGGCAACGCCGTCGCGGCGATGGAGGACATCACCCTCTGGCATGAGCGCGACATCTCGCATTCCTCCGTCGAGGCGCGTCATCCTGCCCGACAGCACGATCAATGTGGACTACTGTCTGCACAAGCTGACCGGCATCGTGGACAAGCTCCTCGTCTGCCCAGACGCCATGCTGCACAACATGAACCGCACGGGCGGTCTCATCTACAGTCAGCGCATCCTCACGGCACTCGTCAACAAGGGCATCCTGCGTCAGACTGCCTACGTCTGGGTGCAGCGCAACGCCATGAAGCGCTGGCTCGACAAGGAGGATTTCCGCACGAACGTCGAGAAGGACGCCGACATCTCCGCCCACCTCACAAAGGAGGAGATCGATGCCTGCTTCGACTATCAGTACTTCCTGCGCAACGTCGACGACATCTTTGCACGATTTGATCTCTAAGGAGAAGAAATAAGGGGGACTCATTATGTCAACCATCGTTATTACGGGTACGCAGTGGGGCGACGAGGGCAAAGGGAAAATCGTCGACTACCTCGCGAGCAAGGCAGACACCGTCGTCCGCTATCAGGGCGGCTGCAACGCGGGACACACCGTCGTCGCGGCAGGCGAAAGAGTATAAACTCCGCCTCCTGCCCTCAGGTATCCTCTACAAAGGCACGCACAACATCATCGCGAACGGCGTCGCCTTTGACCCCGAGGTCTGTCTGCAGGAGATGGACGCCATGGCGGCGCGCGGCATCGACACATCGAACATTCGCATCTCCGACCGTGCGCACGTCGTCATGCCCTACCACCGACTGATGGACGGCATCGGCGACGCCCAGCGCGGCGCAGACAAGATCGGCACCACGGGACGCGGCATCGGCCCCTGCTACATGGATCGTGACGACCGCATCGGCATCCGCGTCTGTGACCTCATGGACGGCGCAGAGTTTGCCAAGAAGCTTAAGAAAAACCTCGACAACAAGAACGCAGAGCTCGCCGCTGTCTACCACCACGAGCCCCTTGACTATGACGAGGTGCTGAAGGAGTACCAGGGCTACGCCGAGCGCCTGCGTCCGCTCGTCACCGACACCATCCCCTCATCAACGAGGAGATCGCCGCGGGGCGCAAAATTCTCTTCGAGGGCGCACAGGCGACCATGCTGGACATCGACTGCGGCACCTACCCCTACGTCACCGCCTCACACCCCATCTCGGGCGGCGTCACCATCGGCGCGGGGGTTGCGCCGAAGAAGATCGACAAGGTCGTCGGTGTTGTCAAGGCATACTGCACGCGCGTCGGCGAGGGTCCCTTCCCACAGAGCAGCTGAATCCCATCGGAGAGAAACTGCGCGAGGCAGGGCATGAGTTCGGCACCGTCACGGGGCGTCCGCGCCGCACCGGCTGGCTCGACGCCGTCGTCGTCCGCCACGCGGGGATGCTCTCGGGCATCGACTACATGGCGGTCACGCGTCTCGACATTCTTGACGGCTTTGACGAGATCAAGATCTGCACGGGCTACAAGTACAAGGGAGAGCTCCTCAAGGGCGTTCCGCAAGCCTCAACGTCCTCGCCGAGGTCGAGCCGGTCTATGAGACCTTCCCGGGCTGGAAGACGGACATCTCCGGCATCACGCAGCTACGGCGACCTCCCCGAGGCACGCAAATACCTCAGAGCGCATGGCAGAGATCACGGGCATCGCCCTCGGCGTCATCTCCGTCGGCCCCTCGCGTGAGCAGACCATCGTCCTTGCAAACGACTTGTTCTAAGAGAATACAAAAAAACGGCACGGTATGAATCATCTCATATCGTGCCGTTTGACTATTCAGATGTCCACTGGAGGATACACACAGATGATAAATTCTCAACCATCAGCAGCATCATCAACTAATGCCAAAGAAATCCCCGCAGAAGAGTGAAATCATCTCACCCGTATGATCGATATCGCAATTACGAAGCCGAGCAGGAATACCTCACGAACGGAATCTGATGGATGCATCTCAGACACTTCTCTCGCTGCGAAAGAAACATTTTGGATAAGTTGTTTTTCTCATCTCTTGACGGAATAGGTACTTCTTTTACTGTGCCAACTCCACCTTATCCAGTTTCAGTGGTATCCCATGATATCCCGACTTCCTTTATCGTCCCATATACCGTGACATTCTGCCCTTTTTCAATGCCAGAATAGCATCTTTAGTTCCTTATTCTTAGCATCTACATCACAATGAATGTGAATCATCGTGTACTTTGCTGCTGTTCCATCAATGGTGATATATTTTACATCCAGTCAATATTATAGACGTGCCCGCCAATGATCTTTACTGCCTTTCCCTTATAATTTTTGGTTTGCAGCAGCGGCAGTATCCTTTGCCTCACTCAACAGTACATTAATATCTGCTTCTGCGTAATCTTTCTGTTTCGATTTTTGCTGCTGTGTTGTGCTGCTTGAATCACTCTTGTTCGCATCGTTTGCCTTATTCTGTCCACTGCCGCCGCAACCACCAACTAAGCTGACGACGACCACAATACCGACCAGCCCTAAGAGCGCCTTCTTAAACTTGCCCATAACAAAACATCTCTTTGCAGCTTAAAACATAGCGTTTCTCATCTATATCTATTAATTCCACCCCCTTTCATATTCCTGCTTAATATTAAAAATATTTTTGAAGTTTTTCTACAAAAAGACAGGTCAACGGCATGAAACGCAGCCGTTGACCTGTCTTACTCTCGTTCTACTCCGCCACCGTGAACCCGCCGTGCGGAAAAACTGCCGATACGCCTCCGCCTTCTTCTCAAGCTTCATCGGATAGGCGCGTGAGGTGGACGGGAGGCGCGTGACGAGGAGCTCACGCGTACCGCAGCGAGCAGGAACGGTCTCGCCCGTCTTGACATCCCTTGCCCTTCTTCTCCGCCGTGAGCAGATCAAAGAGGATCTCCGTCGCCTTTCCGCCCGTCGTGCAGATGCGGCGGCACTGTAGGATCTGCGCCAGAATCTCGGGCAGCTCCACCGTCTCACGACCTTCAGATAGGGCATCAGACGCATTGCCGTGCGTGCGGACGGCGCGCCGCACGCCGGGACACGAGCCGATGCCGCGCTCCGTGAGAAACGCCTTGATGCGCTCCGCATCAAAAGCCTTCTCCCCGGCACCTGAAAATGTGCCGCATCCCCAAAGAATACGAGCCCATAGACGCGCCACATATCGTTTTGAAAGTTCGGGTGGTGGAATGCCATCGCCCGCTTTTTCCTTTGCCGGCGGAAAGCTCCCCATCATACACTGTCGCCTGCGGCGCGAAACGGCGAAACGGCCGCAGCTCGACATCCTGTTCGTCCGTCGCTGTGTTTTCTTCATGCGTGGTTTTCGATTCCTCATTGTCCCCCGCCCCTTACAGCAGCCCCAATGCATGCTGAACGATAAGCGACGTCACCGCCACTGCCGCCCAGCACACCATCCCGAGAGCAAGCGGCCGCGCCCCGTTCTTGACAAGCGAAGGGAGATCCGTGTTCAGCCCGATCGCACTCATCGCGAGCACAATCGCGAACTTTCCGAGCATCCCCAGCCCATGCGAGAGCTCTGCGGGAGAATGCCCGTCGTATTGACAATGCACGCGACGATGAAGTAGAGCACGAACATCGGAAAGATGCGCCGAAGAGAACCCTGTGCCGCTCTTTTTTTCGCCCCGCGCATCACGAGCAGCGCGAAAAGAGGCAGACCGGCACGATCATCAGCGTACGCGTCAGCTTCACAATCGTCGCATACGCGCCCGCATCGTGACTGTACGCGTAGCCCGCCGCGACCACGGACGACGTGTCGTTGATCGCCGTGCCCGCCCACATGCCGAAGCCCTGATCGGACATCCCCATCGTGTGCCCGAGGAACGGAAAGAAAGACCGCAATCACGTTAAAGAAGAAAAATCGTCGCAATCGAGATCACCACATCCCGATCCTTTGCCCCGATCACAGGGGCAACCGCCGCAATCGCTGAGCCGCCGCAGATCGCCGTCCCCGCACCAACGAGCGCCGTCATGTCGCGATCAAGCCCCATCAAACGTCCCACGACAAGCGCCGCAAGGAACGCTGCCGCGAGCGTAAAGACCATCACATAGAGGGACTGCTCACCCACCTCCACAACGTGAAAGAGATTCATCTCAAAGCCGAGCAGGATGATCGCATACTGGAGAATCTTCTTGCCCGTAAAGCGGATGCCGCTCTCCGTCTTCTCCGGACGCCGCTTCTTCGCGAACAGCATCCCGAGCAGAATGCCGAACACGGGTCCGCCCACGATGGGGAAATACAGCCCCAGCACGTAGGCCGGCACGGCGAAAACAGCATCGCATAGAGGATACCGTCCATGTACTCTCGTTTCATCGAAATCCTTCTTTCAAAACGCGCCTGCGGGATCATCCCCTACGCAAACAGCTCTGCCCACTCCGTCTCGCGAAAGCCCACCAAGACACGGTCCTTCGTGATGAGGCAGCCGCTCACGAGCATCCCGTCCGAGGCGAGCGCGGCGTACTGCTGCTCCTCCGACATCTCCGGCAGCGTATCCTTCAGCCGCGGTCGCGGTAGATCATCCCGCTCGTATTGAAGAACCGCTTCAGCGGCAGTCCGCTCTTCTTGTGCCACGCACGCAGCTCCTCTGCCGTCGGGTTCTGTGTCTTAATGTCGCGCATCGGTGCCCGCACAGCCGTGCGCACGCAGGAATTTCTCCGCCTTTTGACACGTCGAACACTTCGGGTAGCCGATAAAAAGAACTTCCGTATCTGCCATATTGTTTCCTCCAGTTCCATTGACGAAATAACATATATCTTTATTCAGGAATCACTGATAAAGCTCAGCCACGCCATCTTGACGCATCTTTTTGCCTGCGCTTCGGCGGAAAATCCTCCACAGGCCCCTCTCTGCGTCCGGTTTTCCAGCTCGTACGGACAAAAATCTGCGCCAATCCGAGGACTTCATTTTTATCAGTGGTTCCTTTATTATATCGTTACATTTTTCAATTTTTCTTTTTGACCTATTGACTTTTTGACTTTTAGCGGTATAATAACAATCGAAAGGTGATTGAAAGCACCTTCCCAAGAAAGAAAAATGACATGACTGATGCAGATACCAAAACAGTGCATCAGCCGACAAAACAATCTAAGGAGTTGATCATCATGTTTGGACTTGTACCTTTTGGCGGACATCGCGGGCTGGCTCGCAGCGAGCAGAACAATCCGTTTGCCCTCTTTGATTCCCTCTTTGACCATGACTTCCCCGCAGCGAACTGGGGCGCGTCCTCGTTCAAGGTAGACGTAAAGGACAGCGGCGACCACTACGAGCTCTCCGCCGACCTGCCAGGCGTGACGAAGGAGCATCAACCTCCGCTACGAGAACGGCTATCTCACCATCGCCGCCGTGCATAACGAGGCAAGGACGAGAAGGACGATAACGGCAACTACATCCGCCGCGAGGCGTCATACGGGCGAAGTCAGCCGCTCGTTCTACATCGACGGCATCGACGACGCGAACATCCACGCAGAGTTCAGGACGGCGTCCTGCAGGGTCAGCCTGCCGAAGGCGGCAGATGCGCCCGAGCGCAAGCAGATCGAGATCCACTGATCCCGTGCCTTTCTGTCATAGATAAGCAGAGCCACGCGAAAGAGTTACTTTCGCGTGGCTCTTTTTGCCGTTTTTCACAATTATGTGTATGGATAGATGGCGAGATTGCCGTCCTTGTATTCGCCAACGTAGACGTTCTTTGGTTCGTAGCCCGCATCGCGCGGGGCAGCGTTCAGCCACACGTGGTCTTTTTCGATGAGCTCAGGATATCCTCATCGACCTGCCCGTCGAGGATGAGCGGATAGCGCGCATTTTTCCTCACCATACTGGATGATGGTGAGCTGTCCATTCGGTTCAAGCACGGCACGCTTGACATCCTTGATGTAGTAGACGCCCGCCAGACGCAGTTTCAGTGTGAGATCATGCGCGAGGAGCCCTGCCGCATGCACTCGTCCATGAGGATTTTGCCGCGCTCGATGAGGGATGGCAGGTGTGCCGTCAACGATCTCCTTGACGCGGCGGTTGTTCGCCTGATAAATTTCAGCAGGAGCACGAGGGAGCGTCCACGCGACGAGCACGAGGAGGAAGTCAATCACAGAGATGGCACTGCTGTAGATAACACCGCCGATGATGCCGCCGAGCACGTAGTTCTGCACCTGATCGGTCGCGGACGTGGGGGCGAGGTTGCCCTGCCGAGGAGGTTGATCTGCACGATGAGACAGAGCAGACCGAGAGCGAGTTTTGCGAGTACCAGTAAGTAGACGATCATCTCAGTCCTCCTTATCTACGATCTGTATATCCCGCCGCAGGAGGTGCGTGCGTTCATACTGAAACGACGTGAAGTCCGCATTGAAATGAATCACGTAGAACGTGCCCTCTACATCGACGAGCATGCCCTGCTTCAGATTGGTCGAGTTCACCTTGATATCACTGACAGGGACATCGAGATCCTTCCCGAGGCTCTGCACGAACTGTGCCATGCGTGAGGTCTGCTCGCGGTCGCTCTTCATGCGGTTGTAGTCGCCGTACTGCATGCCGCCGAGAAAGATCACCGCCAGAAACAGTAGGACGACAAGATCGCGATAGCGCGAGGAAAAGCTGCTGCGCAGATACTTGATGCTGACAACAAGCAGCGCAGCGAGCGCGAGGAATGAGACGACATACCACGCCGTATGGCTCGCCTGTCCAACTTGCTCAATATAGCTGTAGGTATAAAATGGCAACGAAACGCCCCCCTTCCATGTTCGTATAGGCTACTACGCCGAACACTTTCTGTCAATGGTCTTTTGAGCGGTATATGGATTTGCTATGCAGGAGAAATGACAATCTTGCAAAAGAGACAAAATCCCTATAAAATATAGATAGATCATTTGATCTAAGGTAATGCGCATGGATATGGACAGCCCCGTGAGACATAGATATTCTGCATCTGAGACAAGACTGCTCTATCTACCAGATTGCGCGATCTGTCAGAGTGTCGGAGGAATTCACTGGAGCTGAATCGTATAGTTTGCTGATACGGAGGCCCCTGATACACACAAAGAAAAAGCCGTCGAGTTCCTGCTCTTCGGCGGCTCAATGGATGGAATTGTTCTCGCATCGCGGAAAGGCTCGAATACGAGGGCTCTGAAAATTCCGCGCGATCATCTGGCAGATGCTGCCGGAGAGATCCAGCTATGCAATATCGGCGTGTACCTTCTCTTCTACGAGAGAGAGGCTGCTGGGCGTGGAGACGCTATACATCGGCGAATCCTCCAATCTATACAATCGCCTGCTGAATCATGCGAAAAATAAGGAGGACTGGATCACGGCGGTAGCCTTCTGCTCCGCCGATCTGAACAAGTCCATTCTGCATTTCGCGGAGCATGCACTCTGCCAAACGATCACGAACAACGGACACACGGTAAAGACAGAAGCAGTCGAATCAGAACATCATGATTAGCGCCGGTGACGCTCTCTTTGCCGAGGAATTCATGGATGAGATTGGACTCTTTCTCGGTACGTTCGGCTATAATGCTCTGCGTACAATGGAGAAGAAAGAAGCCTTTTTTTCTGCAGAGCGAAGGACGCCGATGCGACCGGCTTCAAATCAAACGAGGGTTCACGGTGCAGAAGGGCTCTCGCATCGCTTCGACTGTCGCCCCTGCCTTCACGACATTAAAGCTTCGCCATCATCCGAGATATGCTGAGCAGGACGGCGTCATCAAGGGACGGCGTGTTCCAGCGTGACCATGGCTTTGCTCACCGTCTGCCGCAGCATCCGTCGTCCTGGGGAACAGCAGCAACGGACGCCTCTATGGAAGACAGCGAGGCGGCGTGAAGCTGGAGCGATTTGTAGGAGGTTATTTCCATGAAAAAGTTGTTTCTATCGTTCCTGTTGTCTGCCCTTTTTCTCGTTAACGATGGCAGGAACGGCCGCAGCAGCCAATTGGGTATGGGTGGATTCGGATGATCATGTCGGAATCTTTTTCGATTCTGCGAGCATAAAGTTTGAACAAAAAGGAGAATCTCTGGACGAAAAATGCAATCTACGTTTGGTGGTATATGCAGCTCGACGATGCCTATGCACAGCAACGCCCTTTCGAGGGAAAAGTTATCAAACGGCTGAGTTTTCTATGATAAATTCGATCTAAAGGATCAGATGATTACTCACATAGATGCGGTTGCCTATGATCAAAGTGGCGACAGTGTTGATCGTGGTGCCAACGGAAAAACTTCTCGTATTATCCCAGGGACGAAGCAAGAAACGCTGATGAACGCCGTCGCCGGATATTCCCAAAAAGCACAGGAAGAGATCGCCGAACGGTCGAGGAAATGACAAATGCCAACCAAACGCAGGACGGGCGCTATCAATCAGCGTGACCGTCGAGAATCCCATCACGGGCGAGCGAGGTCAAGCGGTACATCTCGCCTACAGTCTAAAAGACTTAGAAGTAGAGCGGCGGCGTGCTTGCCGCGAACTTCTCCGACTTCCTCCTCGTTGACACATTCCACAACTTCGCCGAGACTTTCTTACAAACAAAGCGCGAGGTGGATAAACTCGAAGAATCGACGCTGACGACCTATCGCAGGTTTCTGGACAAGTACATCCTCTCCATCATCCCGCCCAACATGAAGATCAATGATGTAAAAGCCTGCACTAATAAAGCGTGTTCTCTCACAGATCACGGGGAGATCGACTAGACAGGCAGTCTACGCTCCTTCACTCCATCTTTAAGGCGGCAAAAATTTGAACAACTGGTCGAGAACAATCCGATGGAATTCATCCGCAAGCCAAAACACACGGCGACAACGACGAGGGGATTGTAACACCTGAAATTTATCACGCGCTCGCCAGGTGCCGCAGGTGGATCGCAGATCGAGCACCTCTTTTCCTTTGCATGGGGAACGGGATTGCGTCGCGGAGAGATTGTCGCGCTGCGCTGGTCGGACTTCGATGCGGATGCCGCTTTCATCCATGTTTCCAAGGCACAGCGCGGGTCTAAGGAGTATGAGGCGCACCCAGGGACGGCGTACAGTGTTCTTTGTCGGTCCTCTCCCCGCTGCCGTGCAGAATCTCCTCGCGTGGAAAAAGAAAGCTCGCCGAGCAGCTGCTATCGCAGGGCATTCGGCTCACGAAGGATGACCTATCTTCCGCTCCCTCAAGAGATGTACGTCAGCGTGACACTGACTGCCCTGACGCAATCTTCGCCGATTTGAAGGAGCTGGAACTTGCCGAAGAATCTTCGCTTTCACTCCTTTCGACACACGCATGCAACCATGCTTGCAGAGCAGGAGATCAGCGCGAAGAAGATACAGCTGCGCCTTGGTCATTCATCTGCATCCTTCACGATGGATAGATATGCGCACAACACGGAACAGATGCAGGAAGGTATCACGGAAAAATAGTCGAAGTGTGAAGAAAAAGTATTCCCCGTGACAGCCAGGCTGTCAAAAAGCTGTCAAAAATAAAAAAATAGAACAGAGCTACAGGCAAAAATGCTCAAGAGCCTTGATTTACTGGCAGAGAGGGTGGGATTCGAACCCACGGTGGCTCATCACTCACACTTGATTTCGAGTCAAGCACCTTCGACCACTCGGACACCTCTCCATGCCGCTGTGCGACAAGTCGCGATTATATCATGAGGCGAATGCATGGCAAGAATTTTTCTGCATTATATGCCAGTTCGTAAGGTTGTAAAAATAAATTGACGCAAAAGTTCCATTTTGCAAACGGTTCAGTTAAACTTTTAGTCACAACACAAAAAGAAACTGAAAGTGAGACTGCAAAATGGAACAGAATCATATACTACAAAAACAGGGAAAATGGAAACAGCTGACGGGCGGGATCGGTACAAAATCGAAGCCTATTTCCAGGCCGGGTTGAAGCCGTGAAAATCGCCGCATACATTGGCTGCTCAAGCGTACGATTGAGCAGGAGCGGCGTCTTGAGAATGACAGCACAGCTCAAACCTGCGACGAAGAATATCAAGGTCTGTGGAGACCTGCAGGTGCATGTGGGTGTATCTTGCCGATGCAGCAGCAAAAGGCGACACGAGGAAAACGCTGTTCGTAAAGGGCGGGGCTGAAAATCGATAAAGATCACGCGCTTGCTCGACACATTGAACATAAGATCAAAACAGAAAAATGGTCTCCTGCGGCGGTTATCGGTGTGCTCTGTCAACGCGGCTGGAGCTATGATGTCACATTTGTGTCAAGACCCTGTATAACTATATCGATCAGCAGCTGTTTCTCGAACTCACAAACGACGACCTCCTCTACAAAAAGAATCGAGACAAACAGACAGAAAACAGCAGGCGCGGCGTTGCGTGGAATAACCGAGACGGAAAAGCATCGACGAGCGCCTGAGCCGGTGAATCGGAAGAGGAGTTCGGACATTGGGAGATTGACTTGGTCGTCGGTCGCAAAGGGACAAAGCCAGTGATTTTTAACATTGGTCGAACGGCAGACAGAAATCACTCTATGTTCCTGATAAAAACAAGAGCCAAAAAGTACTGCAAACACTTCGTCGGTTGCAGCAGCGCGTCAAGGAGACTTTACGCACGTATTCAAAGAGTATCACGGCGGACAACGGGTCAGAGTTTTTGGATGGCGAAGGAATGAAGCGTGCCGCCAAATGCGGCGAGTATATTACGCGCATCCATACAGCGGCTGGGAGCGTGGAAGCAACGAAAAACAGGAATCGGATGCTGCGCAGGTTTCTTCCCAAAGGAACGGACTTTCAGCAAATTGAAGCCGAAGGAACTGCAGCGGATCGAAGATTGGGTTAACAATCTATCCGCGCAAGATTTTTCGGATATAAGTCAGCAAATGATATGCATGCTGCGATGATATAACTCGCTAAAGTTTAACGAGACCTTGCGACAATTAAACTTGCAATGTGCCAACACGATATGATATTTCATCTCCATTTACTGCGTGATAAACTTTTTACGTCATTCACTGACGAGCGCCTCCTATGCTATTCTTCATTTGTGGTTGTTGGGCCACTTCTAGTTTAACATAGGAGGCGCATTCTCATAAGATCTCTCTCTCCCCCAGTTGAACTGGGGTTTTATCATGCCTCTTCGGCGACCGAATACTATGGCACCTATCCGTGTGACGGATGAGGTGCCATAAATATCTGCGTTAGGTAGTCTTCAAACGGATCCCTACGCTCATCTGCTCGGCATCCGCATCATACTCATCTGCCAGCGTACGCATGGTGGTCGCAAAGCGGGTCAAAAGCCCCGCTGGGTCAAGAAACCTCTGCTTTTCTCTGTGTCCCCGTGCTAACTCCCGCTCTTCGAGTGCCATGCGAAAAGCTATAAACACCTCGCTGATTCATGAGTGCAATCACAAAGATCACGCCTCATCTTCCTCTGCATCCCGCTGATTCAGAACACTGCTTAACTGCCTTTGTGAATCCACAAGTCCATCAGGATCCTTCGGTGCATAGGTCAAAACATGACCAAGCTCAACCTGTGCGATGATCTCATGTCCCGTTTCTTCCGTGATTCTCCGATGCCTCCGTGATCCAGTGATGGAAAAAGTGCCTCGTTGAGCGTGCCATCCTCTTGAACTCCCGGACAATGCTTCAATGGTATGCAGAAGCGTATAGGCACGTTCAATGACATTTTTCTTTTTCATCTTGTTTTTCAACCGAATCATCCAAATCATTCTTGGAACGAAATGCTAATTTGATCATTTCGGCAAGAGACTTCGGATCAGAAGCCAGTTTTTTTCTCCCAGAGCAACAGGGAGACTCGCCCGAAAGTGGATCAAACCAAAGGAGGAAGTTCCATTCAATCTGATACAGCTTTTTCTATATCAACCGTTGGGAACCGCTTGAAGGTGCTGATCAAATCAATCACATGATAACGCTCAAGTGATTGGACATCCTGAGATTCTCAAGAAATGCTATGAGTGCATGCGTTGCAAGTGCGGGATCAAAGTTGATCTCATCATCCATCGCATAGGCAATGCACATGACAGCTGCTCCTGTACGTCCATATGTGATCAGCTTGTCAATCACAATGCGATCATTCCATGTCCATACACCGACCTGCGTATTCACATGTTTCAGTACAGATCTTCATGGGATTCATCCAAATATGATATTGCACGTTCCCAGATTTCTTGTTGAAAGGGCAGAGAAGAAGGAACTGAGTACATTGTTGTGGATTCCAATGCTGCTCCAGAACGTGATCCACCCACGGAATGCCGTGCGTCCAAAAGCGCCCCCAACTAAAACCAGCAACAACACGTTCCAGAAGTTCATCCTCCGTATTCAGTTGACTGGGGAGTATCTCGAACTCGATACGCACATCAGCGAGCTCTCCTAATGTTTGACCGACTTTGCAGGTATAGGCACTTCCATGCAAAGTCCATACATCGAGCAAAAGTCCCCACTGCCCATAATCTCAGAAAAGTGCTGCCTGTCGTTTCTCACTAAGACGTTTCCTTTGCACCCTCATAGTTCCTTTGTTCTTCATACAGATCGTATTCGTCTGCCGAAAAACAGATAGCGGTATTGAAGCAGCGGATTTGTGGGCGTCATTCTCTTCGCGATCTTCTCAATCTTTACAAGGGATTCTTCAGGAAGTGCCCACTGTGCATCTCGAAATTTCCGATGATGCCGCACAAGGCTGTTCAGTTTTCTCCCAAACTCATCACGTTCTGATTCAGGCAACTGGACAATACCCATCTGACACAAAAATGATTTCAAGATTTCCTCTTGTGTCTTCTGCGGCAGATCCGAAAGTCGGTCCGTCAGCTCTAAAAGTCGTTCAACATCCGAGCACGCCATCTCCACAGCGAACTCGGCCAACACTATGGATCTGCTCCCAATACTCATTTACAGCACGCCATCTTCCCAATCCGAGGGGATAAATGGACGCCATACCGGGCGGTAGCATCCACTAGTAGAACCAAGACTATGTGGAAGTAACGAGCAATAATTTCCAGCCAACATTAGGGCTGTTCCTTCAAAACAACTTTCGATCGCAGTCTTTCTCTGGTCAAGGGATGCCGTCGTCTGTATATGCCAAGGCAAAAATGTCGGCGAGTGATTGCGCAGGTCTATTGCTATACCGCCCTCCGGGATCAATGGATGCAAGATCCGCCAAAATGACAGCAACCCTCGATAGATAGCCAGGACTCCACGCAGAGACATTCCAAGCTCCCAAGCAGCCCGGTCATATAATTGCCGCCAAACAGTCCATCCCCTCTTGCATGAATATGGCACGAAACGGTGTATTTTTCCAGATCTCCAAGAGCTTCTTCCACAGCATCCAAGAACGCCTTCGGTGCTGCTTCGGCGAGAGCGGCATAAGTGTGTCAAGTCCTGCCCATCGTTCCCCAGTCGGCCTCATGTAGAAGATTGCGAACCACGTGCTGCAACAGCTTCTGCCTTTCCATGAGAGCACTGCTCCAACTTTTCGATCGACTCCCCATAAGTGCAAGTGTTTCTGCAATTCCCTTTCGAAGTCTCTGCAGAATACGTAAGTTCCTTACCCAGGACATTAGCAGCATAATAGTCTTTCCTTCGGTAGATCAAATTTCCGGATCTCGTTCACCGAGAACCAAAAGCGCTATTTCTTGGAAACGACTCCAAATCCGCATCTGAAAGTCTGTTTCCTAGTGCGTTCCATGCTTCCCCACGTGGAACAATCCGCCATTTTCCATCAACCTGAGCCAGAGGGTATCTGCACGAGATAAGATAGATCTCAGTTTTCCAAGCCCTTTGCGCCCTTCTATCCCCAATACGTTTTCCAGCACTTGAACATCCGCTGATTTTTATCACTCCATCTCCTAGAAGGTTTACTCTTGCAATATCATCCGCACAATCCTCATTTTTGCATAGCGTGGAACAGCGCCTCCCAAAATATATCGGCGCAGTGCAGACAATCTTCGATTCCCGATTTGTGCAAGCTCTCTGGCTCGTATATCAGAGAATTTCTCATTCCTAAGAATTTCTTCAATTTGATATTGGGTTGGACTTGGGAGTTTAAGCACCTTAGCGTTAGGATCTGATAGTAGGCAAACAACGGTATGATTAACCTGTGTCCTCGATTCTTAGCAAACACATGCAGATCTTGCCGTTCTGAATCCAAATCTAATTCTGTGTCGGCAACAAGGATATGCGGCTTCCTCAGTCCTGCTATAGATTTCCATGCTTCTGGTTCACTGATAAAAAGACATTGGTTCGCATACTTTTTTATCTTTTCATCTTTACTTGAAGCAAAATAAGCAGCAACAAAATCGTTCACATCATCTTCACTTTCAGGGCAGATAAAAAGGCATTGTTGCTTTCCTGTAAAAACTTCCTCCAGTGTACGACACACACTTTCTCTTGTAGCGGTATAAAGCGAAGGCGGCAGCAAGGGAGCACCATCTTGCCCTCGACAAAAATTTTCCTTCCAATACGCCATAGGGGTTGTGATTCCACTTTCTTTTGGGATGATACCCATCTTTTGTTGCTAACCATAGAGCAATCGCCGGAAACTCTCTTAACCAATCAGCAAGTTTAACCCCATCAACGATATGAATTTCTTTCCATCCGTCCTCTGCATGTTCGACAAGTATCGCTTTCCTCCCAGCTCCAGATGAACGTGGTGTAACAAAATACAAAGCTGGTGTTTCGTCGTACACTCTCTTGCACTTGTTCGGTTCGTTTAATCAGATCATCTAGTCCTTCTTCTTTGAACCAACGCCCGTTCCAATCTCCCAATAGGGAACGCCCTTCAGGTACAAAGCTCAAATCGTTATAAGTACACTCTACGACACCATCCAGCCCTTGCTGATTTATACTATCACCATAAAGGGAATACGGCACACATCTCCTTCAGAGATTGACTGTCTAACCAAATGATAAACAGGTTCAGGATACGACTGATATAAGAATTTGCATAGCGTGATAAATCCCCAGCGGTTATAATTTTTGTACACTCCATGTCAAAAATCACCTCACTATTTATGAAGTACTCGTTTTCTACGTAAATTATACTTCAAACTATCAAGCAGCAAATAGGACGCGATATTGCCGTTTGCGATGCAATATCACGTCCTACTCAACTCTCCTCAAAAGCCTGCATCCTTCGCGCCGAGTGTACGTGCATTCTCGGAAACGGTGCGGATGGTCTGGGGAGAAGTCATTGTCACTTTCCGCTCTACGCTCGGGGAAGAGCGGCGTGCCGTCGAATTTCAAGAGATCCTCCTTGACGAGGCGGCGCATGACATCGGATACGTCGACTGCCTGCGTGCCGCTGCGCTGCATCCCTCGAATCGGTCGGGATCAATGAGGGACATAAAGAGCTGAAAATCCTCCTCTTTCCCATTGTGCGGCGTTGCCGTGAGGAGGAGGAAATGCCGCGTGAGTCCTGAGAGCAGGCGTCCCAGCTGAAAACGCTTTGTGTATTTGACCTCACCGCCCCAGACGGTCGCCGACATCTTGTGCGCCTCATCGCAGACGATGAGATCCCAGTCTGTGACACGCAGTTTTTCCTGAATCGCTTCACTCCGTGCAAAGCTTGTCCAGGCGGACGATGCAGAAGTTCGTCTCCGCAAACACGTTGCCCGTCACAGCAGACTCGATGCGATCGTTCGTCAGGATCTCGAAATGCAGGTTGAATTTGCGATAGAGCTCGTCCTGCCACCGCTCGGCGAGGACTGCCGGGCGAGACGATCATGCAGCGTTTCAGGTCACCGCGGATGAGCAGTTCCTGAGAAACAGTCCTGTCATGATGGTCTTGCCCGCGCCTGGGGTCGTCCGCGAGGATGTAGCGGAGCGGCAGGCGCGGCAGCATCTCTGATAGACGGCCGAGATCTGATGTGGCAGCGGATCGATGGCAGAGGTATGCACGGCAAGATAGGGGATCGAAGAGGTGGGCGATGTGGATGCGGTATGCCTCCGAGGCAAGGCGCATGTCATCCGCATCCGCATCAAACGACCATGGCAAGTGCGCACCGCTCACCGCAAGCCGCGCCTCATCCTCCCGATAGAGGATCTGTCCGGAGAGCTGCCCGCGATCGTCCTTCACCGTAACCTCAAGCCCCATATCGCCGAACCAGTTCACTGCGACGACGGTCACGGAGCATCGCCCACGATCCCTGTGACCCGCACACCTATGGTAAGATCTTCCAATCGCGCCATCTGATTGCCTCTCGCTCCTTCTATGTCTTCTATTTTCGTATATTATAACACAAGAATGAGATGTTGGGCGGTATATATGGAGTTTCTCGTAAGCTGCATTGCACTCGTCAATATACGCGCTTCTTGATCTCCGAGAATAGATTTTCTCCGCCGCGCCAATCGCTGCCGCTTTTTCGCCATTGTCACCGTATATCGGTCATCGTCATAGTAGGTCAGTTTGTGATGTTTTTCCCTCGGATGTAATCCTGAAGCCCATATCGATCAAAGTTCTCCGAATTGAAGCGGTAGAGTACGTCCCCTTCAGTACACGCTTGAGTTCTTCTTGACGCTGCTTTTTGCACGCCCTCACTTTCATTCGCATTCAAAAGGTCTTGCAGGACATCAACGACACGCAGTTTTAGGGATGCTGCCCTTTCGGCAATCGATCTAATTTTTCGGATAGTGCCGTCAAAAACAAACTCAAGCATTTCGCCTTGATAAAACTCCTTCTCATCGCCGTAGTAAAGAAGCGGATTTTCCCCATGGAATCCACGCGCGCACAGTCGCTTAGCTCATTTTTGCAGACGGGCATTCTGTTTTTGTAAGCTCCTCTACCTGCGTCTGTGCTTGGACATACGCATCCCAGTATTCATCTTTTGTCCTTCGAGGTCTGCTTTCTGTTTTCCTCGAGACGGCGTTTCTCTACGAAGCTGCTCGGCTTGCCGACGCATCTGCAGCATCTGTATACCATCCCAAGTATCGAGTCCGTTCCCTCTTTTGTTGATTCATATAGCGGAAGATCATGCGCACCATCTGTGTCATGACTTTCTCTGTATCCATGCCCTCATACGGAACAAAAGCGTTTCGCTGCCGCTGATACGCTCGGAAAGTAGATCGCCATCACCGCCGTTATGACATTCTGCCCATGGCACAAGTCCTTCAACGTGCGGCTCACATCTTTGTCAGACTCGACCAATACATGAGCGACACCGCACAGGGCGACGTGCCAGTCCCCTCATCAATGACACAATGCTCTGTGAACCAATCCCGCGTCAGATAGACCACAGGGCAGACAGCACGAGCATCCTCCAAGCAGAGCTGCGTCAACACCTGCTGCTCATCTGCAGTTGCACCAAAGGAATGCGGATATTCGGAAATAGTGAGCCCGCCATCCGATCCAAGAACATTTTCCCGCATGAGCAGCTTCAAAAAATATGGTGGTTTGAACTCCTTGTGAAAGTAAACCGTATTCTCTGTCAGCTTCACGGCTGAGGTAGATCCCGATCTCCCGCCGCTCTGTATGGAGGATAAACTCCGTTGTCCAATGGACGCCATGTTCGCTCTGAACAAAATGTGCCGCTGCCACATCGTTATACTCCGTGATCTCAAGCATGTTCTTCATATCGCCCCAACGGTGACGATAGCCGCCATCCCATTCGATGCCGTCGATCCGATGATGCGGACTGTCCTGATTCCAGCGAACAACAATCTCGAAAAAAATTTTTCCTTGGTAAAGTGTGTCCTTTTACGGGAAGTCTTGTCGAAAAGATCAACATGGATTCATCGCATCCTTTCCACGAACCGACAACGATCAATATATCCAAAGATAACAATTCAGCTCTCTAGTGCTTTTTTCCTCCTTATTATATGCTTCCCTATTCGTACTTATAGTACATTATGGGAAACGCTGATAAACCACAGATAACAAGGCTCGCGTTATCCACAGGCATAAATTCTGCAGTTTTCCCATGCAAAAGAGTGCGCCGTACTGCGCATGGCACAGAAGAAAGCTCAGGGCAAGCCCGAAAGGAGTACGGTCATCCCAGGAAAGGAATCAGAAGGAAGACACTGCTACAAAAGAATCTGAAAGGCGCACGGTTCGCTCTGGGAAAAATCCCGGAACATCTCACAGAAAAACAGCGGGCGTAGCTACATTTCATGCCAAGTCTGACAAACAGCGATGCCAAAGCGTATCTCTTGAAAGAAAACTCGCCTCGTGTTCAAATGTGAAGGCACAGATGCGCAAAGGAAGAGTTGGATCGTTGGATCAAATGGATTTGTACAGCACAAAACTGCAACGAAGTATTCCTATCAACCCACAAGTAATTAAAATATATCTTGAGAATGTTTTTCTTTATTTTCCCTTTCAGATATTGTTTCTGTACTGGCTTTTTGAATCCACCCTCTCACTTTTTCATTCCCTCCCATCGTCTGCAACAGCTTCTCTAGATAATATGCAAAAGCCATTCGCATTGAAAAATGGCTATAGTCATAGCGTTCCCAATCAACGACCCAAATAAGTTCAGCAATATTGGTTTTTCTGATACACTCACGTATTCGTTCTTTTTCGATAAAAGCATCCGCGAGATATGCATTCGTAATACAACTAAAAATATAGTCATAAGAACTCGGAGAAGTGTCTTCCCGATCATCCCGCACCTTTGGCAGAACTGCAAGGTTGTTCCTCCACCTCTTTGTTTTGGCTGCAAGATTTTCAGCCTAACAGCCTGCAAAACAACCCCAACCGATCCCGCCTGTAAATGTCTGCAAGCCTCTCCGACGCCGTCCAGGTCACTTAAGTCAAGTCTCTGGCATTCATTGTCGGTCGATCAGGCAACATCGTGAAATCCTCTTCCCGTTGCGCCAAAGCGGAAATACTCGTTTTCGTATCATCATCCACGTACGGATAGAGGATGCGCAAAACATCAAGATCCTCCTGTGCCATTAGATCAGATACATATCCGCTCTTGAACGCTCCGACATTATTTAGCTGCAAATACAACGCCCGTTCGAGCAAACACTCTATCTTCATCTACAGCGATATTTTTCGGCAATGACACACAAAAAGTTGTTCTATAAATTCGTGAAACAACTGTCCCGCGTTATGCTCATCGTCCACGAGATCCTCACATTGCAATGCACTTGCGAAGAAATCTGTTATCGCCATCCGCACCTGGCGAAGTGCGATATTTCCGACATGATTTACCAGCGCCTGAAGCACTGCCAGTAGCAATGCCGGAAGCCGTGCACTATGACAGGAAAGGCACAGGATTTTTTCAAAGAGTTCATTCTGTTCAACTACATCTATATCAGGTAAGTTCGACAGAATATGACTTAACCTGTTAACGCCATCATCGCTAATGCTGATCTGAACATCCTCCTCGCTCTGCGGAAAAATAAACTCATATCTTCCAGGGTAGATATCGCAATATGAAGTAGATATCCATCGCATCCAGCTCCTCTGGCTGGATATTTCCGACGACATCAACGAAGGACGACTCTTCTCTGCCCACCATTCGCGGGGCTGTCATTGCCGTCAACAGACTGGACACATATTGCCGGATTCCGGAGGAAAATTCTATATACTGATCCAGAAGAATAAAGTTCTGAACCAGATAATTCAGTTCTCAATAACATATTGACGCAGCTCCGTAATCGCAGGTATTTTTGCAAAGAGGGAATACGATGTTCGTGATTCTTTCAGTGCCTCCTCTGCTTTTTTCTGCACAGGAAGAAGTGATGAGTAAAACACCTGAAATGTATACAGCTCTCGAAGGAATGTATTGTCCTCATTTCCTATATCCGGTAGGGAGTAAAATATTTTATCTAAATCTATCGCATCTGCATCCTGCTGGATCTCATTCTGCTCTTCTTTTTGAATACTGTAAAATGGTTTTCGAGCTATTATCCTTGCTAAATATTTTCGATTCAACAGATCTAATAAAATACAGACATACTTCCCTCTGTTGATAGAAAAATATTCGTGCCCCTCTGTAAAATATCGGTGCCTTCACATATTCTCCCAAATAGTAGGAAAAGCCCTGCCTGCTCTATATAAGCACAGGATTTGCAGCCTAACATGGAGTCATTTCGTTGTCTCAGTTTTCAGTTCAAGTATGTTATATTCCACGATTGCAGAGTATTTTATCCATATTTGTGTTTTGCCCATACGAGGGGTAACTGTTATAATTTTTCCTTTTTCGTCACGCATGCCAATAGACACTACTTTTTGCAAGAGTTCCGTAGATTTCCTATAGTATTCTTTGTCCTCATCTGACACATCTTCCTCATAAGGAATTTCAACATTCCCTCAAAAAGCAGAAAGCCAGTTTAATATTCTAAATCGATATTTTTCGATTACAACAAGTCGATTGTTATCCAAACAGATGCCAGTTGCCAAAAATGGTTGTCCTATGTATCTTCCATGAACATAATTCAGATCCTGCAATGGTTTTTAAGGTATCATATATTTTTCTCTGCCATTGTCTGCTCCTCTTTTCACGCAGAAATTGGAGCATTTGAACCAACTGCTCTTCATGTTCAGGGGCTTCACATCATTTTAGCATATACTTTGGTGATTCCAAAGTTCTTAAAGTAATTCGCTTCCACCTCGGAATACGCTGTCTTCGTCACAATCATATAGGAACGCGAGCATATCACGTCCCAGAACATCTTTGACCCACGAAAAGATCTGTTTCAAGTCCGGATCGTTAAAGGAATAGAATGAATATCATCGTATTTCCAGCGATAAGAGCCTTGATATATGCCGTCAACAATCGAAAAATTTCGTTCATAGTGTAGTAATCGTCTTCCTGAGAACAAAATTATCATGTTCAAAGTCACCATGCATTTTTATAATCTTGTTTTTCTGCGAAGCCATAAGCAAGATCAGAATCCTGACCGATCACATCAAACACGATAGTTTTTCTTTTTGCAGCCTCTTCCAATAAATGATCGTAATTCGTTGTAACAATCGTTTTTACTTGAAAACTTAAAAAGTTCACGATGTATATGATTTGTGGGCAAGGTTTTCTGGTATTTTGAAAACAGCCCACATCAAACGGTTATAATCGCGTTTTTCCGTGTTGAACATAATAGTATTGCGAAATCTTCAGCGCATCGTCCTGCAGGATTCCTTCATTCTCTTTTTATCTGTTTTATCGCCGTTGCCCATGATGGCATACCGGAAGGAATCGATACACCGGCTCCAACAAAAACGGCTCTATAATAAATGTTGTGGAGATACAAATTGTATCTTCGCAGCATTTATTTTTTTGCCTGAAAAGAGGTGAGAATATGATAAAGCCCACGGAGTTTGTCAACTATGTTGATAGACTCCCTGATGATTGTGTGGAGAGCATGACGGATGGAGAGGTACGCATTTTCATCTGCCGCATCCGGGGCATATCACCTGCCCTTTTGCAGCTCAACCCATATCGGCGTACATCAATACCGTCCACAGGTGTTGCGTGGAATCCAGGGGCAACTAAGAGATACGTTTACAATCGGCGACGCTATCGTTGCCACGATTGCTGGGAAGACATTTGTGAGGAGAGTCCTTTTTCTTGCTTCTTTTCCAACGTCGTATTGGAAACCGTCTGCGGCAGATTCGGGCACGAAAGAAACTGTCACAGCGAGAGGTCATAGAATCGATCGGGATTCCGTTTCATCTGTATGTCAAATATGAGGATGATGTCGAGCCGGAGATTCCGTCAACATTGGTTGCTATGAAAATAGCTGAATGCCTCGGCACAGATGTGCGTGATATGGGGAGATCAGCTAAAGTGAAAAATCATAGGATTTTTGGTGTTGTTTCTCTGATATGCTAGAGGAACACAGAGCAGAATCCGTTCAGCTCTAAAGAAAAAAATGCTGCCAGCGGACACTGGCAGCATTTTGATGAAAGTCTGCACGAAACAGATCATCGCTCATCTGAGTATAGCAGACTTTCGCAATAGGGAACAATAGCGAAAGGACTGATTTTTATGAAAACCATATCCTCATCAACAAAAAGGGGCGGCGTAGGAAGACGACGATTACGGTCAATCTTGCCTATGCTCTTGCGGAGAGCTGCGATCTGCGCGTCTTGGTTGTCGATAACGACGATCAAGGCAATGCGACGCAGTTTTTTGACGTGCATCCGGGCGCACGATTGCCGATGTCTTGACCGGCACACTGCCGATCCGCGCCGCAATCTCATCGACCAGGTATCCGGCAATCGATCTTCTCCCAGTGATGAGCGGTTGCTCGACGCCAATGTGACGGTTATCAGGGACGAGAACATCGTGCAGCAGTCCATTCTTGGAAATGCGCTGCACAGCATCGATGGCGAATATGATATTTGTCTGATCGATAATCCCCCGACGATTAACGCATCTGTTATCAACGCATTGACGGCCAGCGATGACGTAATCATTGTGACGACGCCCGATCTGTACGGTATTCGCGGCGTCGAACAGATGATTACGTACATTGAAACAATCAAAAGCAGACTACAATCCCGCGCTGCATTTTTCGTGGATGTCTTCTCAATAAGTTTTCCCCCACGCCGCGGCTTCCGTGTTCTGCAAAAATGCGCAGATATTCCGTTGTTTCAACACGCATCCGCTATACGAAGGATAAGCCGGAAGCATCGGCAGAGGAACACAGGGGTATCTATGAATATTCGCCGACATGTGGCTTTGCGCTCGACCTTGTACGATTTCTGAAGGAACTCCTTGAGATGGAGGGAGAAGTCTGATGAAAAAGCAGAATCCGGCTTATTACAGCTCCTCAATAAGAACTCGCAGCCGATTGGGCAAGGTGTCCATAATGGACATCCTGTCGAAGAAATCATTCTGCGGGACGTGCATGATCTTGTACCGAATCCGAAAAATTCGTTCTATAGTACGGATAACATCGAGGAACTTGCTGCGATGATCGATCTTACGCAGCGGATCGAGCCGTTGATTGTAAAGCCGCATCCGGATGAAGAAGGAAAGTTCATGATTCTCAGCGGGCATCGTCGCCGCCTTGCACAGCTCTATCGCATCGAGCATGGCATGACGGATGATCCGCGCGTGCCGACGATCGTTCGGGAAGTCGTGAACCCGCTGGAAGGCGTCATTACGTCACAGGAGATGGAAATACTGAACATTGTGTTTCCCAACAAGGGATCACGGCGCAATCTTTCCCCCACTGAAGAAGCGGCAGAGATTTTATACATCAAGCCGATTATTCGGAAAATCTACGACCAACAGAAAGCGTCAGGGGAGGTCACGGGAAATTCCGGACATTTTTGCAAGTGTCTTGGGCATATCCGAAACGACGCTGCAGCGCAAAAGAATCTATTGGCAAGTTATCCGATGCGGCAAAGGGCCGTCGAGGATGGCCGTATGACAGCGACCGCCGCTGCCGAATTGTCAAAGCCTGTCTGCAGATGCACGGGATGACGCTCTTGCCGTAATCGATGAGAAGGGATGCGCCCGACTGTTCAGGCGATTAAGGATCAGAAACGACCGCAGGAGCAGCCTGTTGAAACAATTCTTGAAGAAGTGGAAGGACAGGAGCGGTTGCCAATCACAGAGGAACAGAGCAAGGATTATAACGAAGATGCTGCAGAGGAAGATACCCGTGCTTCCAGTTTAATGACTCTCACGTGGATATGACAACTGAAGAAGCAGCTGAGATTATCTTGAACCTGTGTGATGAACTGGGAAAAGAAAAGGCCGGGACAGGGAAGGCATAGCCCTCACAAAAGGCGCTGATGTCCCTTTATACCATGGACGATCTAAGGAAGGCCGCAAACGAAAGTCACATACCCTTACGTAGTTTCTTGGATAAATGTATTGCTACATTGAAGGAGGAACAGTAAATGAATACGGAAACCATTTTGCTTGTTCTTGCGATGACTGGGTTATCCATAGGTGTTTATCGAGCAAACGATGAAAAAGCCCTAATCTATGGTATTGGCATCATCTCCATATTGCTGGGGATGATGATTCAGCTTTTTCGTGCGTGCGATGAGGTGGGAGATTATAGATATTTTTTCAAGCGTTAATCATTCTTATGGTGTGATTACTGCACCGTTTATAGTCACGTTCATAAAATCTTTACAACAATTATAGGAAAAGCGGGACTGATTATGAGTCTTGAAGGAAAAATAGTTTTTATCGCCGGTGCAATCACCGGCGTTACGGACTATAAAGAGCAATTCACGAGCGCAGAAAGCATTTGCAGGAGCAGATGCTACGGTTATCAATCCGCCGTGCTACCATCCGGGCTGAAATGGGCGGATTATCTGCGCATTACAAAAGAAATGCTGCAATGTGCAGACGTTGTTTATGTGATGCCTTGCTGGGGCGAACAGCAAAGGCGTACTAGAAGGGAGCTGGAAGTCGCTCGAAAACTGGATAAGGAAATCATCTACGCCCCGATGGAGGATGTCGACTATGCCCCCGCTTCCGTGGGAGCCTTATGTCATGTCACCATTCCGCGCAATTCAAACGCTCGGCGATATGAAGCAGCAGTTTGAAGCCTGGGACGATGTGGCTGCTCTGGATATGGCGTGCAGGGGCGATACAGTATTGCTGGGACAATCAGCCGCAGCGGCAGAACTAGGAGGTCAGCGATGGAACAATCACAAGCCCCCGAAGAAAATATTCGTCAATATCCCAAAGCATACTTGATCGCGGCCTACTCGGGATGGTCCGGAAAATACGTCATGCAGGATCGGGAGCTGCATAGCGATCGCAAAAGCGATTTACTCCTATGTGTGCACGTTTGGAGAACGGCGCATTTTGCAGGGATAAAAATCTGCTACGACTTGCAGATCAACAAGAACACCTATACGAAATAGTATGAAAGCAGCTCGTGGACTATGGATATATTACGGTGATCCAATCACGCAGCGGCAACCAGAAATTTTTCCGGAACACATACGAGATCGATCTGGGATCCGCAGCGTGTTTTGGAATTGCGGGCAGAAAAAGTTGAGCAGCCGGAAGAAAGGTGTTCCTGACGGATCGATTGGAAGAAACCGTGTCCCATGAGATAGGGACACGGCGAAAAAGTTCACCAGAATCCACGCGTCCTATTTCACGGGACACCGTGAAAGCGGACTAATAATACAAGTGTTAATACTACCAATGAGTGTTGTTGTTCTTAATCATTATGATAATAAAACAACAACATCAACAACTAACAAGCAACTCAAGCAAAAGCTGAAGAAGGTGGTGCTTCTATTCACTCTAGGGAAGAACAACTTCGAGAGAGACGCGACACGTCAGAAAGAGTCCCTAGATGTGATCAGAGAGGAAATGGGGGCCGCTCCGGAAGAATCTATAGTGTCCTTTCCAGGAAGACAAAATTCTTCTGCGAGGCTTTTCGATGTCGAGCGCAGTGTGGCAGAGGACGAAGTAATCACCGCTCTCGGCGAATTTGGCATTGCGAGAATACGGCACGGGGTTTTCTCCGGGAATGACGGCTACACTGACCATTTGGGACAGTGCCGTTACCTGCGGCGGCGCTCGTGGTCGAAGGCAGGTGAAGAATCCGGGCGGTGGCTGCGCCGTGCGCTTGAACAGGACTATGTGGACGGGAAAGGCGTTGCGGAAGAACTCGCCGCAAAAGAAAAGCGACGACGACAAGAAGCGATTGCCGCGCAAAACGCGCGGATTGAGGCTATGATCGCGGCAGAGAAAGAGGCTTATGAGCCTGTTACTGTTCCGGGATGCGAGGGCTTACACGGAACAGACCTTGTTCAAGCGTGGAAAAGCAGCGTGTCAAAGGGACTGGGACGTAGAGGAGGATGCGATGCGTTTGGAGCTAATCGAAGATGGTGAAGTCGTATTTTTCACGCTGAGAGCTGTGCGGCGCATGAGAACGGTTACGTCTGGTATAACAACGGTGCTGTGTTCTCCATGCGTGCCGATGCAGATGCTGTGCGGGCAGAACTGGTTACGACAGGAGGAATGGAGATGTTAAAGGACAAGGACGCACAGGGCGCAGGACGTTATCGAGAAATACGGTATTGTGCCCGAGGAAGATGTTTTGCTTCCGGAAGAGAGGCGAACTGCAAGCTAAGGATGACGAGAGGCGACGGAAAAATGAGCATGGATAAGATCATGGAGGATCGCAAGGAGGTCGTCGAAAAGATTGCTGCCGACATCGAGGCCGGAAAGCCGCTGTTTGGGGAATCCGGTCTTACCGTGGTGGACGCCCATGTAACATCATGCAGCGAAACGGTCGTCCAGCTACTATCGTGGTGGCAACAATCTTCGCCTTTCCTTCGTTTGCGATGCAGCTACGGATATCACAGATCCCCGCTGGGGTACGTTCAAGCAGGTGCAAGAGATGGGCGGACGGATCAAGAAGGGCGAAAGGCACTCATATCGAGTATTATCAGTTTGAACGTGAGGTTTGGGAGAATAACCCCAAAACGGGGAAAAAGAACCTGTGATGAGGTCGATGCTGACGGTCGTATGGCCGTCAAAAGGAAACGACTGCCGCAGCCGATCATCAAGTCCTATGTGGTATTCAATGCAGAGCAAATGGAGGATTCCCCTTTGCGAAAGCTGCGAGAGAACCAGAAGTGCTGAATGAGAAAATGGAGCGCATGATTGCCAACAGTGAGGCGAAAATTCACTTCGATCAGGTCGGGCAAAACTTTTTACCGGCCTTCGACGGACGAGATTCATGTGACGCCAAAGAGGGCTTCAAAACCGGACGCTTTCATGCGACGGTGGCACATGAGATCGCGCGCACAGCACTAGGGGCATGAATCCCGTCTGGATCGCTCTACTTTGACAGCGGGGGCACGTTCGGCAGCAAGTCTTACGCGCGGGAAGAGTGCGTGCCAGAACTTGCGTCGCTGTTCATTCATCAGGATACGGGATACATTTCAATGAGGATCACCGGAACAATCACGCGGCATACCTCAAATCATGGGCATCTGTGCTGCGTGACGATCCGAATGAACTCTTCCGTGCGGCGCGTGACGCAGAACGCGCTGCGGACTATATGAAAGGCACATGATTGAAAAGGAACGCCGGGATCAGCAAGGATCGCGGTGCTTTCGATCATCGCGGAATGGAAGAACGGCACTTTGCACCGAAGAGACGCCTGAGAAAGAGCCTGAACCGGCAAAGACGCCGATCGAGGGAAAAAGCAACCATTCCCCGCAAGCGCAAGGTTTCGCCGCCTAAAAAGAGCAGGAAAAGCACGCAGCATGGGGCGATGATAGTGCCCTCCGTGCACGTAAAAGGTGTCCGTTGGGACACCTTTTTGTCGTGCAGAAGATTATCAACGACCATGCTGCTGATCCTCGCCTGTATTCTTTTTCGCATCATGGGACGCCGTTTTTAGGCTGTTGAACCCTGATCCGCATTTGATTGCGCATTTTCCTGTGCACGATCCTTATGCGAGCTGGGACAATAACTCTGACTTTATCTTTTTCTCACATCAGGAAATATCACTTTTTACTGCGGAATGTATACGTTTCTAAAACGCGTGCAGCTTTTTCATGCAGCTCGTTTTTTAATCCTTCCGCAAGTTGTACCGTTTTTCCGTTTGGAGTATATTCACGATCAATATACTTATCTGTGATAGGGCACATATTTTGTAGAAGAAAAACACTTTCGCTTCCTAAAACTCTTTTCCGATGACGATTGTATCGCATTTGCCATAACGCGCCGTTTTAGACGCCAATATCGCTTTGAACTTAGTGAGCTTTTGATGAAAGAGGGATCATCCATAGAATATCCTCGTCTTTTTTATCACGCATACAGAAAAAGCATGGACGACCATGTAGCCCTGTTTCAGTTCGCTCATGACTTTTCATGAGGCGCGGGTCAGGGAAATCGATAAAATATTGATCCTTCAAAAATATAAGCTATCGGCGTTCATAACTCGCTCCTATGAAAAATCACCCAGGTAAAGGTGCATTTTACACCGACCTATTTTGATGGGTCGCACTGTCGAGCGGCGACTAACATTTTCACCCGACCTATTTGATGGGTCGCACTGTCGGGCGGCGACTAACATTTAACCTATTATAATAAACAGCTATGTTCTGTCAACACTACCTGCCCCAATTTTTGGCACATCTTCCTGTGCTATCGCCTTATCGCGTGCTGCTCCTCCCGCCAGCGTACCGTGATTTTCTGCTGTTCATGCTCTCTAGAGAAGCGGTCTGCAAGGGCTGAAAATCTTTCCTCGTATCATCCTTACACGACGGTTGATTGCTCGTCCGACGCGCGGCGAACGCTGTCCCTCTTTTTCCTGTTGCTGCGCTGTATATCACGTCCTGTTTTTGTACGATGAGATGGACGTATTCGTTTCGTCCTTATCGCGGGCTTCGGTAACAGAGATAATCTGTCCTTTCTCACCGTCAAAAAGCAGCTGATATTTCAGGGACAGTGCCGCGCCGTATGTCATCGTTCATACGGACGGCTTCAATTATGGTGATTTTCTTTCCGTCATCCGGCGGCTGCCCCAAGAAGGCATAGGTTCTTCCGTCAAGCGTCTTAGACTTTAGGCTGCCGATGGCGTCGCTCCATCGGCTCTTGAACGTCGATGGAGCGTGCGCGGTATCTTGTCCTGGGCAAACGGGATTATCGTGCGATCTGTCACATCTTCCAGACGGCTGCGATTGCTGCATAGCGTTCCGCTTCTCTGAGTGCTGTCACATGCTTTTTATATGTGCCGGCGATGGCTGCGTCCGTTGGCTGTGCAGACCGCTTCTCCTGAACAAAAGGCATCGACCTTTTCACGGAAGGCATCGGTCTTCATTTCTGCTTTGAATGCGGAGAGCTTCTTTCCCAGCGTGTTTCTTTTCATCACTCAAACGCTTTACTACACGCAGCGCATCAAAAGACGCGGGCGACTTTTTCTCTTTTTCTGTACTGAGGGCATCTGCATGTGCGCAGAGCCGTTTGTCAGCTTCTTTGCCGCTGCGGCGTGAGGCTCTTTGTTTTCACCATATTCACCGCTAAATACACGATCAACCGCAGAGGCGTATTGCATCTTTTTGTCAGTGGACTTCTTCATCCGTTTATACTGTGCAAGTTCACGCGCTGCGAGTTTCCGATATACAGATTCCTTTTTCGCGCACTACGAATAGACATCCTCCACTGTTACCGTGTATGGATCGTCTTGAATTTCTGCAATCTCCCGGTCGTCCAGTGCGTTTCGCGCTCGACGCGAATACGCGAGCGTTCCTGCTGTATTTCGCGTGCGATTTTGCGCAGCGCAAATCGTTGGCGAATACAGCGATATTTACCTCTTCAGCGATCGTTCGTCAGTCGGCATCGGCGGGGACTTCTGAATCATCAGCCGTGCGGTATGCCTCCTCAATCGCGAACTGAATTTTTTTCATCATGGCAGGGTTCTTGTAAATGTTTCCAAGGTGCGGTGCCGGTGTCCGATCGAGCAGCACCGCTTCCTCTAGTTTCCCCTGCTCAATCAGATCATGACGTTGTGCATCCAGCGTTCGATGATCGATTCGGCAGGACAGCCCTTTTTCTTTTTGAATTTATCGTTGACAAAGTTGCGCCCTATTTTCTCACGCAGTTCAAGCGTTGCCTCGCTTCCGTGCCCAATACGTCTCGTGCGGCAGCCTGTGTCGGTTCACCTGCTTCGTTCTCTGCGTAGTTTTTGACTTCTCTTCTGAGAGCGAGGCGATCCGCCTCTAACATTTTTCGTTTCTGAACATCAAATGACAGTAGATGTTACGATGCTGGCTGTCGAGAATGCCGCCGGTTTGTCAGCGAATCATGTATGAATATACGTGGTTCTTTTTATTCCTCCTCTATGAATCGCTCGATCAGTGCTTTGCATCTTTCTTCAAGGGTCAGCTCTTCCTGTAAGCCGATCGGGAACTCCGATATGACGTCCGTTCTTGCGTCGGTGGGTTTCGACTTGCTCCCAAAATCAGAAGCGTTTTTCCGCCCACTCTGGTAGATTGCCGGAAGCTAAAGAAAACAAGGTCTTCCCGTCTTGAACGGCTTTTCTCGAACTTTCCTTCACGGGCAATATACTCAAAATGCAATTTTGTATTGAGTTTGAGCCGTCACGGCGTGTACCGTGCGGCGTATTCTCGAAATAGAAAAATTGACATTTTGACCTCGCTTCGCAGCAAATGTAGTATCGCCGCTCGCGGCGATCTGCACATCCAGCGTGCATGGATGGCCTCATCACTGCTTCAGAAAGATGATGAGATGCGGCGTCGCCGCATTGCGCCGGAGGCGCACCGGTCCAGCGGAGGGTGGCGCATGGAAATCTCAAAGAGATTTCTGTAATGCGCCATTCCTTTTTCTGTTATCGGCATAATATCCTTATTACCTTTTTAAGGCATATCTATCTTTGAATCAACCGTCAATCTTTCTGTATATGTTTTGTTTTATGGTTCTTCACTCTTATAAAAATACCCGCTATTCACTATTTATATATTTCACATAAAACCTTATATATGATAAAATTCGCTAAAGGAGGTGATAGAACCCTATCGGGAACAACAGGAAAGATTTTTATCCAAAAAGTGCAAGCATTGGACGGATCGCATGCCGCAAAAACGCTTCCAGACGGATTTATACACCTTGCATTGATAAAGACGTTGCCAAAAAGAGGAATTTTCTATATGGCACTGCTTTTTGCCCTAGTGTTGTTGCTATGGTTTTTGTCGCGACAACAGCGAACTTTAAGACCTATGTCGTTCGTGTGGATAACGCTGCAGGACAGGTGGAAGCCGGAGGCGAACTGAAAGCGACGAATTGCCAATCCGCAGGAAGCAGGGGTGCGTGCGTTTCTCGTACAGTTCATTCGAGATACAGGACGGTACCGCTTGATCCGGTGCAGTATAAGACGAACTGGGCACACGCACAGCATTTTGACGCAGGAAGCGGCGAACAAATTAAACGCCATATTGCAGTTGGACAATCCTGCGTCGAAGTTTGGCAGAGCAACTAATGCAGCCGACAATCCGATCCATTCAGGCGCAGCCGGGATCACCGTCAACGTATCAGGTACGCTGGGTAGAAGATGAATTTGCACTGAGCGGGGAATGCCAGGTGTGAAAACAAGCTATGCCAGCACTGCTTTCGGTTGTGCTGATCCGCCAAAGAAAGAGGAAGAGCTGCTGATCAATCCGCTCGGGCTCAAGATTAAGGATTTGACAATCACGAAAGAGATGGAAGAAAGGAAATAAGGGGTGACATTGTGAAACTGAGGCGTAAGGTAAAAATGCCTTTTTGATCGTGGGTGCAGCTCTTTTCGCAGCCATGCCCCTAACGGCATCTGCCTCCATACATACGACCGCTGAGGCATGGCATACGGAATCACGCTTAGAGTATATATATAACTACGATGGCGTGTGAGGGTGCACGCGACGATATGTCGTAGACATTACGCTCAAAAGCAGGAGAAAGAGATCAGCGGCGTTATCGCGGGAGATACCGCACGCTGGATGATCGAAACAGCGGTGATCGGAAGCACGCCGCACGTTTTTCATCAAGCCTCGTTGTGACGGCGACAACGAATTTTGTCATCTACACACAAAGCCGCGCGTATCATCTTTTATTATCGGAGCGAGAGGACTATACGCCAATTATATGCTGGAACTCACCTGAAAACGTGTCCCCTCGGTGGAGGTGACACCGGAGCAGTGAGTATTCAACGAAATATTCATGGAGCAGGTTGATGGACGGAGCGTCTACAGGCTCTGCATCGTGACTATGAGTTTACAGAGCAGTAAAAGCGTGCGGATGAAGGGCTGTTCCCTCTCGAAGTTTTCGATGACGGAACACGGACGCACATCAAACTGGGCAGGGCAATAGTATGATCTGCCCTGTCCTATATCGGGTAGAAGATGAGAACAAGGGCAGCGTGACCTTTAGTGAATTATCGTGTCCGGCACGGGTATATCATTGCGGATCGCGTATTTGACCACGCGCGGCTCAAATATTCAGATCGCGAATACGTTGATATATTGCCCAAAAAAGATGATCCGGCAAAAGAGGATAAGGCGGTGAAACACAAGTGATGGGGTTTGATATTCAGAAGCTCAAGCAGAAGTTCTTTCATAGAGAATCTGATTTTCCAAATGAAGAGACTTTTTGCAGAAGAAGATCCATATTCTGCCGGCGATATTTCGTATGATGACAGACCCGGCGGAACGTGCCAAAACAGTGAAGAAAAAGCTGTCATGCCGCAGGTGTAGGGAGCTGTCTATTTTTGCCACCGCATCTGTAGCGAGCAATGTGTTGTTCAGCAGCAGCGGAGTAGAGGAAAAACAGGCAGCAACGGACCAGACGGCAACTGTGACCGCCGGAACCCCTGCCGATGCCTTCTCGCCAAATATTCAGAGATTGTGCAAGCACAACAAGGAAAACAGTGGACGAATGGACACAGCCAAGAGACTGGCAGTGATATGCGTAATCCACAGTTGGACGGTACGCACATCGCCTCCCGTCGCGAGAGACCGTACCCGCAGGGGCAACACCTTCTGCGCCGGTTATGCAGACGATTGACCCAGATGCGGCAAGTCGTGCACAGGCAGCTGAACAAGCTGCGCAGCAGGAGGCAAAGGAACGCGTCTTTATCGATGGCGGTGCACTTGCCTCCAGATTGCGTAAAAGCAATCGCAGACGGCACGCCGGTCGCTGCTAGTACAACCGATTGGAAATGCAGTGGTCAACAACGGCAGTACCGTAGCAAAATGTCAGTTATTCCCCACCAGCTCTTCCTGTCCAAAATGGAGGCGGCGCTATATTTTTGAATGCCGGTTCTGTCATTCAGTGACGCTCTACCGGTGTCACAAGCAATGTCCCGAGCGGGGATGTTGGCGCAAGTGCGGCAGGATATTTTATGACAGCCTCACCGGTCGATACTTTGCTGATTTCCACAGGGCAGCCGCCTGATTGGAAAAACGGCACTTGCAGGGGGGCAAACGCATAGGCGTTGTTTTTCAGCGAATTATTCTGCCCAACGGTGCGTCACTCACTCTACCGGATCAACAGGCAATCGATGGCGTAGGTTATCCCGGGATTGGTGGATAAATATGACGATCATCGCGGGTCGATTTACCGTGTGATTTTATCACGGCGCTGTTAGCAGGAAATGCAGAGCCTGACGGCAATACATCCGGCACGGATAACCGCAGCCCCCGGAGGAAGAAGCTGTATCAGGCGCAGTCGCTTCGATTCTTCGCACCGAGCAGCAGCTGATTGCCAAAGATGTAGATGCACAGCCGACGATTGAGATTACGCCCGGCTATCAGTTCAGCGTATTCATCAATCAAGACCTTTCGATCGGCGCAGAGTATAGCAATGAATAACTTGTGCGCGTCTATATCTTCCTGATGACGCTGGTCGGCGCGTGGATGGCAACACAGAAACTCGCAGAAATGCTTGCGTATAATCCGCGTCTTGGTACGCCGTTTCTCTTGCAGGAAAAACCGTACACTATATGCCGTGGGATTATGTGCGGTGGTATTTCAAATTCAACGACGAGATACCGCTTGCTTTCAAGGAAACCAATATCTATATCCTCGGGGCGTTTGTCATTGCGCTTGTCATCCTTGCGCTCACGCTGCCAAAGAAGCAGGATGATTCACACGGTAGTGCCCGTTGGGGGGCATACGAAGACCTCACGAAGATGGAGATGATCAGCGCATCCGGTGTTGTTGTTGGGCAGCGCGATAACGCGTTCATCCGTGCTGTGACAGGGCTTATGCGCAAGTTAGATACGCTGCAAAAGAAAAAGGTCGCCTATGCGGAAATGGGGTTTGAGCGGCGTCAAGATAAAAAGAAGGACGCCCTGATGAATCAGATTACGCATATTTCAGAGAGACTTGCGGATGAAGATGTGTCAAGTGAAGGTCAGAAGAAACTGATGCAGCAGCGTTCCGTGTTGGAAGAAGAATTGCAGCGCATACAGAGTACGACCCTGAAGTCTGATCTATTCACGGTTTATCCGTTCGTAGCCCTCTACGCGGGATCGTGAAATTTCATGCCAAAATTGCACATTTCTACCTGCGCGACAACTCCAACAAACATCTTGCCGTCATTGCCCCCACACGCAGCGGCAAAGGCGTCGGACTCATTATTCCTACGCTTCTTGGTGGTTGGAAGTCCTCGGTCATCGTCAATGACATCAACCCGAAAACTCGGGGCGTTACTGCGGGTTTTCGTAAGCGCATGGGGCATACTGTCATCAAATTTGAACCAACGGCGACGGATGGGAGTACAGCACGCTGGAATCCACTTGACGAGATTCCGATCGGCACGCCGGAAAGTGTCGGCTGCGCAGAATCTTGCCCTCCGCTGGCAGACTATGAAGGAAAAAGGGAAACCGATCATTGGAAGCAATGCGGCCGTTGTCATAACGACCGTCATCCGGCATCTCAAATATGCGCACTTTTGCCGATCCTGAGCATTATCCGCACCCGCCGACACTCTGATGCTGCGTCCTTCATGAAGTCCAATACCGTAGGGATGGTCGATGATGAAGGAATCCTGTCTATGAATGGGTTGATGCGGACGGCAATGCCTATGACAATCCCACCGAAGGTGTCGAGAAAATGCAGAAATCTCGAGATCAAGGGATTCGTGGAATCCCTTGAGGACATGATGAATTTCGGAGCATGTCCCCGACGATGGCATTGAAACTTTGTGAGGGGATCATGAGCAAGGCGGTTACGTCAGTCGCAGATATACGCCAGAGGATATGCGAAACATGACACGCTGACTACCACGCTGGACGATTCCCCAATATGCACCCGATTATCTGTCAAAACTTCCGCGAGATTGCGCCAAAGCCGGACAATGAATGCGGCGCATCGTTTCACCGCGAATACACCTCAAGGAGTATCGCGATCCGACGCTACGCGCAATACGTCCATCAGCGACTTCGTGTCGATGACCTGATGAATTACAAGCGTCCCGTATCGCTTTATCTGGTGACACCGCCGTCCGATCTGCTGCGCCTTGCACCGATATTCCGGCCTTCTTTGAAAATGATGGTCAAACATCGCGCAAAGAAAATCGGCACATACGAGGGCGGCAAAGCGAAGACGGACTTTACAAGCTATGCCTGTTCCTGATGGATGAATTTACCGTCCCTGGAAATCTGAAGTCCTTGCCTCTACCCTCTCCTATATTGCCGGATACGGCATGAAGGTGTTCTCATCAATCAGGATTGCCGCAGATCAATGATATACGGCAAGGACAATCAGATTTTGATGAACTGTCACTTGCAGATTTTTACGCACCGAATGAACGACACCGCAAAATATGCGGAATCCCTTCGGCAACAAGACGATCACCGTTGAAAGCGTTTCGGATAGCGGTTTTTCCTCGAAGAAGAGTTATTCAAAGTCGCAGACCGGCCGGGCACTTATGACCGCCGATGAGATTAACGGCTCGGCGATCAGGATTATTGTCGCAGCGGCAGCGCCCGCTGATCCTGACGGACAAGGTGAAGTGATTACGAGAGCGGCTATTTTCGCGGCTCTGATGATCCCCGCCGCAGCGACATTATCCGCAGTCACCCATATCCCTGAACGCGATGCGCTGCTTGCACAAGGAAAGAAAAGCGGTGCAAAAAAGAAGTCTCCGGCGTTCCGCCCGCAATGGATTGAAAATGGCGTCACCGATGCCGGCACGGTAGTAGGAAAGGAGTAAAGATGGCGTCATTGAAAACAGATGGAAAAACGCTGGAAAACCTGCGCAGGAAAGCAGGAGCGCTTCACCAGAAATGAAAACGAAGCGCAAACATGCAGGTGCAGCGAACCAATGATATTGGTCGGATCATCGAAAACAGGCTTCCTGCACTAATATGGCAATCCTGATCGGTGCGTTGACCATGCCAAAGAACGCACTGATGCGGGCGATCATCGAACAATGGATCAGTACATCGCCGTTACACACGCTTTTTCAAGCGGAGCATCCGGATGCGGCTTAGACGATTTCATGGAAGAAGCTGCAGTGCATCAGGAAGAATGACGGCTACGACAGCGACGAAAGGTGAGGGAGAGCAATGGCGAGCAAACCCGAACTTTGATGTAGTGCTTGGTGTAGATGCTGTAAAGTTAATGCAGCGACTGACGACATAACAGAGCTTTTTACATCAATGATGATGGGGAAAATATGGCACAACTCTCATATTGAGGGGAAGGTGAAAACAGAAATATACTGACGCCCGGAAAGGCACAGAGCAATATCGAACTGGCAGCGGACAGGCGGGAAAGGTCGTCAATGAAGATATTCCGTCCATATCGGTGGAGATTCAAGGACATGGTGCTCGCTTTCGGGCGAGATTCCCCGATCGTGCGGCATCCACAGTTCAATATCCGAAAAAGGCCGTGAAAATCTTTACATTTCAAGATATGTGGAGACTGGCTTTATGTCTGAGAAGTATAGGAACTTTCTGGAAGACAAGCATTCAGGCGCGTAAAACATCCTGGTCGCCGGAGGAACGGGAAACAGGAAAGACAACCTTCTTGAATGCTATCCTTGCGGCGATTGCCGCCATATCGCCGTATCATCGGCTGATTTCACTGGAAGACCTGCCGGAGCTGCAATGTCCGGCAGAAGACTATAGCTCCATGTTTACAAAACAGGACACCGGTGACAGCAAAATTCGCTATAACATGACCCGTCTTCTTGCAGACTGTATGCGCCGCTCGCCGGATCGTATCATCGTTGGAGAGGTGCGCGACGGTGCTGCCTACTCATGCTTAGCGTGGAATACCGGTCATCCTGGTGGTGCATGTACCGTCCATGCGGCGACGGCGCAGAAGAAGGGCTTACCCGTATCAAATCACTTGCACAGGAAGACAGCAGCAGCCGAGATGTGAAGGAACTCATCGGAGAGGCAATCGATGTTGTTGTTGCGATCCAGCACGTTGAACTGCCGGACGGACGAAAAAGCCGTATTGTCAGTGACATCATCGAAGTAAAATCCTATGACCCGGTGCGCCAACAGTATAACATCCGTCATATATAAAGGTGTCCATTGCGGACACCGAAAGAGGCCGCTATGGAACTCTATGATATGGTCGATGGCTATTATCAGCACATCGAGGATGGGCTACACAGGCAGAGCCGCGTGAAAAATGAATCGATCGTGGCTTTGAGACAGATCAGGCAGCAGACGTTTTCAGTGAAATGCGAGCATTTCGTTCGGGAGGAAGACATTGACGATCTTTCACCGGAGGCATGGGCAGAATAGTAAGTCAATGCACAACGCCATTCAAGACAGCCGTACCGAATTGGCAGCAGCCGTCGCACAAAGCAACCGGAAGGTGTGATTCGGGGCGAATCCGCTCGCGCAGCGGCATCTCTTCGGAACGCCGGCAGCTTTTTCGACGAGAGCGGGCGCGGCTGCCAAACAGGCAGACGTGCAGCAGCTTCTTCCCGAAAACAGGGGCAGGAGCGTCAAAATGGCAGCTGAGAAAAAGCCGTTAAACGCAGAATTTCGCAGGGCAAAATCAAGCGAAGAGGCAATGATAAAGGTCGTTTTCGATAAGGCGCGTGTGCCTTGGAGAAAAATATAGGGAAGTGTCCATTATGGACACCTGTTTCAGTTCAAGGGAGGAACTATCAATGAAAAGCATTATGAGAAAAACATGGGCAAAAACATTGCGGCAAAAGCCTTCAGTGCGGGCGTGGGCTGGTATTTGATGAGTAGCAAGGCTTTTGCCTCCGGTGTTTCCGCACTGGAAGCAGCGCGGGCAGTATGACATACAATGGCCGTGGATGAAATTTTTCAACCCGCTCGCGGATAACCCTTACGGGACCGTTGCCTATGGTGCTTGGCGTCATGCGGGGATTGTCGGTGCTGCTATCGCGCTCTTTTCAGGACACAGCGGCGGCGGGACGCAGAAATTCATCCTGCTCATCTTCGCTATTTCGATCTGCTCTGTTTGCCGTAAACTTCGTCAATGCAATTTCGGATCTGGCGGGCGGTCTTACGATTATGGGGTTGAGATGGAAAAGGATCTGCCGGAAGGCTACAGATTCCCATTCATCGATCTCTGGTTGCACCGCTCTATTGGATGGGGATTCCACGCAATCTATTCATCGGTGAAATGTATTCGCTGTCCTCGGCGGGTTGATCTTCAAGACGTTTACCGTCATTATCATCGCCGCTATTGCGCATTACATCTTTCGTTTTTCTTGGACAGCAGGACGCACAATTCCATGAAGTTTTTGGCATTCGCGCCAACATAAGAACTTCATTACCGGTAGAAGGAGGGGGAATTTTTGTTCGGTTTTGGAAAGAGGAAAAAGGCGTTCTCGCAGGAAGTCGGGGCTTTTGCCGAAAAAGCCCCGGCTGCAATACTGCTGCCGTGGGCATTCGTGGACTCTGAAACGGGCATTGTGCATGGAAAAGACCATTCCATGCTTGCCGTCTATGAGTTTTCGGGGCCAGATATGGAGAGTGCCACGGCTCTTGATCTCGTTCACTACAACGCCGCCCTGAACAACGTCATCAAGACGCTTCCGACCGGCTATGTTCTGTATTTTGAAGCGCAGCGCAGACGCTCCACAGAGTATGATGCCTCGAGGTTGATATTCCGATCATCCAAAAGATGGAAAATGATCGCCGTGCATATTATGCGGAACAGACGCATTTCGAGACGCGCTATTACTTTACCGTCTATCTTGAGCCACCGCAGCTGATTAAGTCTAGACTTACGGATGCGTTCATTGCTGACGCGAAGAGCGAAGGGAAAAGCGCGGACATGCGTCTCTACGTCGAAAGTCGTTGAGAAGTTTATTGCCAACGTCAATCTCATCGGCGATATGCTGAAATCGTGGTTTCCCTGATCTGCGACCGCTGTCGGCGGAAGAGGTTGTCACTTTTCTGCATACGACCATATCAGACAAGAATCATCGCGTGCGCGTGAATCCGCAGTATTACATCACTGATTATATCTGTGATGCGGATGTTCTGGGCGGCCGGGAAATGAAGCTGGGCGACAATCACATGAGAGTTGTCACAATCCTTGATTTCCCGCCGATGTCCGAACCGGGTGTATTTGATGTGTTTGACGGCATGGATCTGGAATATCGCTGGGTATCACGCTTCATCTGCCCTGTCCAAAATGGACGCACAAAAGAACTGAAGGACTATCGGCAACGGTGGAATCAACAAATTAAGTCGTTCTGGACGCAGGTGCGTGAAGCACTTACAAAAGAACATCTGGAAGACGATCTTGACGAGACGGCAGCATTCAACCGTGACGATGCGGGCGTTGCCTTGCAGGAGCTTGGGCAGGATTATGTAAGCTATGGCTATTACACAATGACGATGGTCGTCTTTGACAAGGACGCACAACGGTGCAATGAGAAGGCGAACCGTATTCTTGAGGCGATCAACTCTCTCGGATATACGGGCTACATCGAAACAGACAACAGCATGGAAGCATGGTGGGGGTCGATTCCCGGGTGCTATCGGGCGAATATTCGCCGTCCGATTATCAGCAGCCTAAATTTTTGTCACCTCGCCCCGGTCACGGCGACGTGGCCGGGTGACAAACGGAACGACTATCTCAAGGGGCCGGTATTACTCTACACTGATACATCAGGCTATACACCATTTAGACTCTCCCCTACATGTCGGGGGAAGTTGGTCATACAATGGTTGTGGGGCCGTCCGGATCGGGAAAATCCGTCTTCCTCAATACTATTGAAGCACATTTTCTTAAATATCCGAACAGCAACGTATTCATCTTTGACAAGGCGGCATCCAGCCGCGCACTCTACTTTTGCTGTCGGAGGCAATTTTACAACATTGCCAGTGAAGACGAGGAGAGCTGTCTTTTCAGCCGCTCGCAGATATTCACTATGACCATGAAGCGAAATGGGCAAAAGAGTGGATTATCGCCTATCTTGAACAGCGCAATGTCAAGATCACGCCGGCAAAGGATAATTTTTGTCTGGAAGGCCTTGTTGTCTCTGCAAGAGTTTCCGGTCGAACGGCGCACCTTGTCCAGTTTCTGCGAACTCGTGCAGGATCAGGAGATTCGGCAAACCTGGAAGCTCTCACGATGAAGGGAAGTCATGGAAAACCTTTGACAACAGCAAAGATGTATCCGGGACGGGGTTTTGGCAGGTATACGAAATGGAAACTCTTATGGCGACGCCTTCCATCGTCCCCTGCAACGCTGGAATACCTGTTTCATCGGATCGAATCTAAGATTCGCAGTGCAAAAGGGCCTTCCATTATCGTTCTGGATGAGTGCTGGCTTTTCTTTGATAACCCAATCTTCAAAGAAAAATTGCGCGAATACTTCAAGGATATGCGTAAGAAGAATACGAGCATTATCTTCGCAACGCAGAACCTGTCCGACCTTGCGAATAAGCCGGAACTCCTTCATACCGTTATGGAGAATTGCCCGAACCGCGTGTACCTGCCGAACAAACAGGCAAGTACAAAGCAGAGCAAGGAACTCTATACGATGTTTAACTGCAACGATCGTCAGGTTGAAATTATTGCCAACATGACACCGAAGCAGGATTACTACTATTCGAGCGAAAAGGGCAATCGGATTTTTCGGCTTCGCCCTACGCCCGATTGAAATTCCGTTCGTCACGGCTACATCGAAGAACGACCAGCAAGCAATCGATCAGATTCTTGCAGCCATGCGCAAGGATTCTTTCATCGAAGATTGGTTGACTTACAAAAATGCCGAAGATGAGTTGATCGATTACAAGGAAAATTATGCACGGTGTTCTAATGAACACTAAACAAGGTGTCCATATGGACACCTTTGACGTAGGAAGGAGCGAACATCATGAAAAAGACAGCAACAGTCCTCTTGATCGCGGTCAGTATCGCTGCCGCCCTTTGCCTGCATCAGCAGCAATTCCGGTGATTGATGCTGAAAACATTGCACAGCAGCTCAAAACCCTATCTTGAAAGTGTCAAGCTTTGTTACCAATACGGCAGAGCAGATCAGACTGCAACTGCAAGAACTGACGAGTCTGCCAACCAAACTTCTGGAAAAATACAAAAATGAAGTGATGGCAAGTATAGAAAAAGGTGAAAGATCACGCCAAACCTACGGGATTTCTATCCGAAGAAGGAATGTGGCAGAAGGTCTGAATGAGAGATTTCCCGTCATCGCTGTGGGCGACTTGTCCCAAAACAGCCATGAGCGAGCGCAATGTTGAGATTACAATGCAGGCGTTGCAATCCTTACAGAATCAGAAGGATATCACCGCCTACCACAATCTCATGAAGGAACTCCAAGAATCACAGAAACGGCTACAAGAGCTGCTTGATCTCAACAAATCGCCGGAGGGGGCGAAGCAAGCCGCGCAGATTGCCAAATGAAATTGCTGTCGAAAAGGCGCACATCGACACCATTAAAAACCTCCATTCAGGCAATCAGTGTGCAGAATGAGGTCATGGAATCGCAGCGGCAGATTGTCAAGGAACAAAATGAACATGCCGTAGCACAAGCGATGGCAAATGCAACTGAGGCGACGATAAAACAAATGCACAAAGAGGCTGCGGCAATTCAAGGAATGCCAATCGGTCAGGATAACCCTTGGGCAAAAGTAAGACAGAACAGTTGGTGGTAAGATGGAATTTGGAAGTACAACATTCCTTGATTCTTTACTGAAATTTTTTCAAGACCACTGCATATTGGGCTATCAGGCACTAGCCCTCATGCATTCGAGCTTATCACGGTACTTGCCGTCATTGATATATGTATCACATGGACGCTGTACAGTGGTGAGCTGCGTATGTCGGAAATCATAAGTAGAGTCATGAAAATCAGTTTCTTCATGTTCTTCATCTTGAATTTCGATCAGATCAACTATGCCATTTTACAGTCGTTTCAGTTTGCAGGTATAACAGCATCCGGCGGTACAATGGAAACTGTTCCTTTAACCCCATCACAGATCATGGATAAGGGCTTTGAAGCTTGTGAATCCACACTGACCTACATGATGGATCACAAACTCAGTGTTTTTGGGGCCGGGGACTTGTTATGTATAGCACTTATATCTTTGTGACATTGAGTGCATTCTTTTTCATGGCATTTCAGGTACTCATTACAAAGATTGAGTTTAACGTATTCGCTACACTGGCTGTTATTCTTATTCCATTCGGCGTACTGAAAGCAAACGCACTTTCTTTTTCAGCGTACGCTGTCTGCGGTCATTTCCTATGGTGTCAAACTGATGGATGATGACATTCATTCTAGGACTTTTTATCGCACTCTTTGACAAGTCCGGCGGGATTCCCGGATGGACACCGGAAAGTGGAGCAAATTTTGGAGAAATGCTGCAATATGCACTTTCTTATGCGGCGATGGCTTTTCTTATGTGGCAGTTGCCCAACCTTGCTGCGGGCTTTGCGAACGGGCAGCCCTCTTGATGGACAACAGGCAATCAGCGGAGCAAAGCAGATCGGGACGACAGTCGCTGCATTGGCTGCATGCCCTTCACAGGCGGTACTTTCCGCGGCGGCTGCTGGCAAGAGTGCGATGGCCGCGAAGGCTGGATCGGCCATGAGTACAAGGACAGCCGTACGCGGAGCGGGTAAATCCGTTGCGCGAAAATCCTTTTCCAACAGCAATGTCGGAAAAAACTTAATCAAGGGAGCAGCAGTAAGCGGTAGTGGAGGCGGAAATTCCGGCAGCGGTAGAGGAAGTGGCGGTAATAGTGGTGGAGGAAACAGCGGTGGCAGTAACAGCAACGGAGGAAATAGCGGCAGCGGCAGCGGAGCACATCCATGAAACGCCTGTGTATTGCAATCATTGCTCGTTCTGCTCTTACTTCCCTCGGCAGCACTGGCTATGCCGCCGTTTCCTGGCGGCAAGGTGACGTCTGGCTTTGGAGAGCGCGATGCGGGGGACGGGCAAGTCAATTTCACAGAGGTGTTGACATTGGTACAGAATCCGGCACCAATTCATGCGCCATTCAATGGATTTTGTTGAACATGGTGCTGGGTCTGGATATATTTACTGGGTTGAGATTCGTACACCGGAAGGAGGCAGTCTCTTTTTTGGCGACTGTGCCGAGGCAACAATGAGTTGCGTCGATGGGTATGTTCCAGAGGGCACGGTGATTGGCTATACCGGCGGGGATGCTTACGATGGACCATTGGGGTATTCCGATGGACCGCACTAGTCATGTTGAACATCGTTTGAATGGAACGCATGGCTCGCAAATTGATCCTGTCCCCTACCTCCTGTCTCTCGGTGTCGATCTGTCCGGTGATGTGGTCGGGGCCGGTGGTGCTGCGATGGATAACGCTGTGATTCCGTGGGGCATCGAGTCTATGCAAAAAATTGGCGAATCGATTAACGGCTTCATGGAATATCTTGTTGAGATGATCAGCAAGTCCTATGCACTGCTGCAATCGGCGGGGCTTTGCTCTGTTGTTCGTCCTCTGTGTGATTGATCTCGCCTTGCCAATTCTGACGGCAGGACTTGAGTTTTCGATTCCACAGCTGGTCGGAAAAATTTGTCAAATACGGCATTCTCTACGTGATATTGCTCAACTGGCAGATGATCGTCAACGATTTCTTCCTTGCGTTCGTTTCCAGTGTTTCAGTGAACATTCGTTGGCGATCCGTCTGTCATCGAGCAGAACATATCACAGCCGCAGCTTCTCGTGCAAAAATCGATTGCACTGATGAATCCTGCGCTCAACAAGATTGCTTCATTTGGCACATTCGAATTTACCTATAACCTAAGCAACATCATTGTGATATGGATTTCATCGTATTTTGTTATCGGCATATTCTTCGTACTTTCCTGCTACGTCATGGTCGTGTATGTCGAGTTCTATTTGGCAGCGGTGATTGCCGCTTTACGCTGCCTTTACCGCTTTTTGGTTTTTCACAAAATTCGTTGCGGAGGGATCTCTGGCGGTGTCGTGTCCATACCATTAAGCTGGCGCTGGTATCAATCATGGTCGGTCTCTGCGTATTTTGCGTCAAAGACGCAACCGTCCCAAAGGATCTCTTTGATGCAGAACTCCCGGGACAGGTGCAGATGGGCGGTAACGGCGGTATAACTGGCCCACCGGAATATATTGCTATGGCGACGGCAGCCGCACAGAAATACGGTGTTCTGTGAATCTCTTTCTGGCTCAGATTCAGCTGGAATCCAACTGGAATCCGAATGCTGTGAGTGAAGCAGGTGCACAGGGAATCGCACAATTTATGCCTGAGACGGCAGCGGGATGGGGCATTGACCCATTTAACCCGGAGCAAGCCCTTGACGCTTCCGCACACTATATGAAAAATCTGTATGAAAAGTTTGGAGACTGGAATTATGCCCTCGCAGGGTATAACGGCGGGCCATACAGTATCGAGCGCGGAGACGCCGCCGGTACGGGCGAATGAGTATATCAATCCGGTCTATCAGCGCATGTCTGGCTCGTATGTTGCAAAGGCGTCCATTACAACAGAGCAAAGCGTCAAGCATTTGCTCATGTGTGTCGGTCTGATTGCCCTTGCCGTCCTTACGATGCGCATTCCGAAGGTGTTCATGCGGTCACTGGGAGGACGTTATGAACTTTAGGAAACAACGAAAATCTAAGATCTTTGTTCTGTCTGTGATTTCTCTCATCCTGATCGGGAGCGTTCTGCATTTCGTCTGCGGAAAGCTCCTATACTGCAACATGACCACTCTGCCGTCAGAGGGACTTTTTATGCCGCTGCGCCGAATCAAAACCTTACGCGGGGGGATTATGTCATCGTACGTCTGCCGGAGGGAATCGAGAGTCTGCATGTTGATGCGGGCTTTCGACTCCTTAAGCGCGTACGAGGCTTTCCCGGTGAATCCTATACCGTTGATGAGGAGTATTTACGAACGCATGACGACAGCTACAGAATCTATCATAAAGATGGATTGCCGCAGCTGGAAGCGGGGACGTACACCATTCCGGACGGGACGCTGCTGCTCCTTAATGACACCGATGATTCCTTTGATTCGCGTTATCTTGGGGACAATCGAGTCATCGCAGATCGACAAGAAGGTATTCCTGTTGTTGTCGTATGAACCATTTTTTGAAACTCATAGGGAGGGGTAAGATATGAGGAAACATCTGATATGTGCAGCCGTCCTTGTCAGTGTGATTGGTGCTTCTCCTCCCGTATGCGTGGGGATGGGACGATATCATAAGACCGGGATCAGACGTCATCGACCCTAAAGCGTTTGGCAGACAGCGTTCGAGAGACAATACAGACAGTGGAAGCACTCCGGAATGAGGTCAAGAAACTCCAAAAACCAAATTCAGGCAATGCGAAAGATTGTGCTTTATCCCAGTGAAATGGAAGCCTCGATCAAAAATGCACTGCACTACCGGACATGAAGACAATTTTGATTTTTCGGGATACCCTACAAGCCGCTGGAAGACTTCTATCATGAAACAGTGGATGCGTATAAAAATGGTATCGATCCAACCACCGTCATGCACACCCTACCATTCCGCTGAAAACCTCGTCCAGCAAAAAATCATTACAAAGATTATCCAGAATCAGACAGAACGGCAAAAATTATCAGCTGCCATTGCAACGAGTGAGGATGACAGCTCTGCTGAGTGAACAGCAAAAAGGCAAATCAACTTGCAGCCTTGACGCACTCTGGCAGCATTGATGAGGCGCACATGATTGGCACTTCCACACGGCGGTCGTCAAAGATCAGGAGACGCAACTCATCAAACGCAACATAGAGCGCGAATATGCAAATGCGCTCACGGTTTACCCATACGATCCCCACCATCCGACGGATTTTTGATAAGAGCAACAACGCAAGCAAGAGCAAGGCGTTCGATTTCTGAAATTCGGCATAAAAAGCAGGGCGTTCGCCCGCCGATGCTGTCCATTTTCACCTAGAGGCTGCTGCGGCTCTCATCTTTGCTCGCGCTCCTGCGCTTTCTTCCGCATAGCTTTGATGCTTGACTTTTGATTTCGCAACTTTTGCTCTGCTTTGCTTCACACGGGATGCCCATTCTCCTGTATGTTGCCGATAGTCCTCCTTGATGCGCAAAGTCGTTGTTTATTTCTGTTTTTGCCGTGTATTTTTCCATTTCGGCAATCTTTGCATCCATCTTGAACAAGCTCATCGTAGTTTCTCAATGCTTTTTCGTTGATCGCAAGAGTCGATTCCGTCCACTTGCCGCTGATGAGTTTTCGATCTTCCCCCGTCGCGCTCTAGGCGGATATTTCTTCACGCATCTGCTGATACTCATTTTTCGTCAGTATTGCTTCTCTTCCTCATTGCATCCGGCAACGAGCAGAGAAATCAGGACGAGCATAATAAGCAAAAATTTTTGACTTCATGACCTCAACTCCTTAACAGCAGTTCCATTGCTTTTCCGCACAGCAGTGAGTTTATCCAGCGGCAGTCCCTCAAGAATCTTTGTTGATCTTTTGCGGCTCGCGGCTTCCGGCAACATGATCCAGTATGGCACGCGGGGTAGAGAATCGGATTCCCATAAAGAATCCAGTTCAGATGAAACCCCATTTTTCCAAGGGTGCAGAGTATCTCATAGGGACGGCGTAGAGGCGTCCTTTTCGATTGCCGACATGGCAGACTGACTGATGCCGAGTCTTTTGCAAACTCGCTCTGAGATTGCTTGAAATACGTCCGCATAACTCGCACGCGGCGGCCGATCGTGTCCGGGGGCATTGCTTGTGCAGACACTTGCTTTCCTGTTCAAGCATGGGTTATTCCAGGTATCAATATCCAGATTGAAGAAATGGCGCAGCCGTTCAATCGTTTCCGGACGTGGAATGTCCTTGCTTGACTCAAGCAGTGAGATTTGCCGCCGTGACAGGTTCACCAGCATCGGCGAGTTGTTTCTGCGTCAAATTACGTCCTTTGCGTAATTTGCGCAGCGTACCGGCAAAGCCCTCGATCGCCATGTACCCACCTCCTCTTTAGGAGATATTACCATATATCGGGTAAAAGCAACAGAAAGGAAGTCCCTATGAAGACTCTCTATATCGCCGAAAAGCCGGATATTGGAAGAACTCTTTGCAGCGTATCTGTGGAAGGATGACTGCAAGAAAGAAACCGGATATATCCAGAATGGAGATACCACGGTCACTGGGCAATCGGTCATATCCTCGCAAGGAACAGCCCGGAAAATGTACGGCGAAGAGTATAAAGTCTGGGCGAACTATCCAATCATCCCGCAACAGTGGATTACAAAGCCGTCAGCAAACACATCGAAGCAATTTGAGGTTGTCGCAAAACTCTTAAAAGATGCGGATGTTGTAATCCATGCGGGTGATCCGGATCGGGAGGGACAGCTTCTGATTGATGAGATACTGGACTACTGCAATTTCAAAGGTGAAGTTCGGCGTCTGCTCCTGAGTGCAAAGGATGACGAGAGCCTAAAACGAGCCTTTTCAGATGTACGGGACAACAGTGAATTTGAAGGCCTGTATCACGCAGGGCTTGCACGAACCCGCGCAGATTGGCTCGATTGGCATGAATTTATCCCGTGCATATAGGTCAATGCGCGAAAAATACGGCTATACTACAGTATTCCGCATTGGCCGCGTCAGATTCCGACGCTTGCGCTCGTTGTGCAGCGTGAAAAGAGATTCAACAGTTCAAGTCCCGGAAATTCTATGAATTGACGGGGACGTTTGAAAAAGACGGCATATCATTTACAGCAAAAATATACACCGTCTGCCACAATTTCAACGGATGAAGAAGGGCGTGTTCTCGATAAGAAGCTGCTTCAGGCGATAAAATTGAAGATCGACCATACGGACGATGTTGTTGTTTCCGATGTTGAAAAAGAAGACGGTGACGCAGCAGCCCTCGCCGCCGTTTTCCCCTGGATACACTGCAAATTGAGGCGAACAAGGTCTATGGACTCTCACCGAAAAGACACCTGGATACGGTGCAGAGCCTATACGAGAAAAAGATTGTGTCCTATCCACGATCAGACCGCAATACATTCCGGCATCACAGCAGGAGACGCCGACAAGATCATCGCTATGCTTGCATCCGGCAATGCGCTTGCGTCAATGACTGACGCAGCAGACCCCGGTATTTCCGGAAAAGCCTTTTGACGATGCGAAAATCACGGCACATCACGCAATTATTCCCACGGGCGAAAAAGCCTACCAACCTTACAGAGAACGAGCAAAATATCTTCGACATGATTGCCAAGCGGTATGTCGTCCAATTTTACAAGCCCTTTGTTTTTGAGAAGACGAGTTATAAGTTCGCCGTTGGCGATGAGATATTCGTTGGCAGCGGGCGTGAAATACTTGAATTAGGATTTCGCACCGTTGAAAAGGGAAGAGCAGGATGCCAAAGAACCCGTTTTAAGCGTCCCTAGCTCTCTGTAGGCGACGCAATCGGGAAAACAGGGAACAAGCATCGCAGAAGAAAAACAACCCCGCCAAAAACGCTTTACAGAGGGAACGCTCATTGCGGCGATGACAAATATCTGGCGTTTCGTTGCTGCGGACAATCCGAACCGCGAAAAAGCTGAAAGAAACAAAGGGGATCGGTACACCGGCGACACGGGACACCATCATTGCAGAGCTGCTTTGCGACCGAAAAACAAGGGCAAGCCGATTGAGGCGTGTCTTACGAAAAGAAAAAGAGTTGATCCCCACTGATTTTTGGGATCAAACTCATCGAAAAACGTCGATCCGTCACTCACGTTGCCGGATGCGACCGCAGAAATGGAATATGCCCTGTCCGAAATTGCGAGCGGCAAGAAAACAATGTCTGCGTACATTGATGAAATCATCGATGTGGTCAACGACAACATCCGCTTTGCTGAGACACGCGAATTTCCTTTGTGGAATCAGAGGATGCCGTGACCTGCCCGATCTGTGGCAGGGTACACTGCTTAAGAAATTCTCGCCGAAGCTGCAGAAGCATTTCTATATATGCAGCGATGAGGCATGTGTGCTGCCGGAAGACGGGCGAAAAATGTTCTATGAGGATGACAAGGCAAACCGGTCATTGAGCATTGTCCGTCATGCCGCACCGTCTTGCGTCGTCTCAATGGGAAAACGGCCTGTTTTGGCTCTGCGCAAAGTGCAGCAAGACCTACAACGACAAACATGGACACCCTGAACTGAAAAAGTGATTGTCCTGTTGAAAGGGGAATGATACCGTGACAGAAATTGACGAATATGAGGCAATGCAGGAAGATGAACCTGCTGCGCAGCCAAGCGAATCTCCTGATGAGAAATCACAGACGGAAGAACTGGTGCCGATGCTGCATTATATGTCCAGTGTTCTGGATCAGCTGAAAGAGGCAGCGACCGCCTTGCAGGAAGAACGTGAAAAGCTGCAAACATACGGCTCTAGTCTGAAGGAGATCACCGCCGTCCTTTCGGCCGAAGCCGACCACCTTCAGGAAGTGCAGACAGAGACACTCCAAAACGTCGATCGTGGTTGTCGCGATATGTTTTGCACCGACGGCAAAGAATTTTGAGCGCATGTCTATGGATGCACAGAAATGGCAAAAGCAGCTACTGTATAAGCAGACGAACCGCTTTGAGATGATCGGAATGGTTGCGTACATCATTCCAATCCTGGTAGTTTTGGATATACTGGTGCATGTCTATTTCCGCTAAATGCGATTTGCGATTTCATGAAGAAAAGGATGGACGACCGTAATTACGGCTTTCCATCCTTTTTCATGACGATTTTCCGCTATACTGTATCCGACCAAAGTAAACAGAGATAGGAGTTATCGCCATGTGTGAAGATTTTACCACGTTTTTGTTAAAACTGCCAGAGTCCTGCAAGAAATTCGTAGCGTCTGACTGCATCGAGTTTCATCTTCCGCGCAAACATCATGATTGTCCTTTCTGCGGATCGCCATACACCTATGTTCATGATTATCGAAAACAGAACTTATGCGGATTTTCCGCGGAAATAAAAGTATATTTACAAACGTCGCCGCTATCGCTGCCAAGACTGCGGAAAAACCTTTTTCCGAGAGCAATTCATTCATTGAACGCTATCAGCACACACCTTGCAGCGAGATTAAACACATCGTTCAAGAACTTGCCGATCCTGTTCCTTCATCCCTCATTGCGTATAGACATGGTATTTCTACAACAACGGTCATGCGTCACTTTGCGCGTGCTACGAAAGAAGGCACAGCGTCCGAGTCGTCCCTGAGTGCCGTTATTTCGCTTGATGAGTTTTCGCGGCAATGCCGGTGCAAAATTTCAAGTCGTGGTCAACGACTTACAGCATCGCAAATGCTGTGACATCATCGACGATCGCAGCGCGGCCACACTCTATGATAAAATCCGAAACTACCCACTTGCAGACCGCGCGAACGTCGAGTTGGTCAGCATAGACCTGTCCCCGTTCTTTCTGAAACTTGTCGAAGAGTGTCTGCCCAATGCACAAATTGCGGCCGACAAGTTCCACGCCGTCCGACTCGCCAATGACGCCCTTGACAGCATCCGCAAAGAAGTTCAGTCGGGGCTTGATCCATCACAGCGAAAGTGGTTCAAGAACTCCCGCCGTACGCTGCTCAGCGGGAACACAAACTTACGCACAAGGAACATATCAACCTGTCGCGTATGTTTTCATTTTCCGAGAAATTAACCCGTGCCCATGCACTGAAAGAAGAATACCGCCGCTCTTTGACAGCACCGATCGGGCAGACTTTAAGGAACGGCTGCGGCGATTTAAGGAACACGTCCTGCTGCCGGCATCGCTCCCCTTTCAGCGTGTCCTGAAAGACCCTTGAAGAATGGAAAGAAGAAATCTGGAACGGTATTCGCACAGGTTACAACAACGGATTCACCGAGGGCTGCAACAATACAATCAAGGTTCTAAAGCGTGTCTGCTATGGATTCCGGAACTTTGAAAACTTCCGTCGCCGCATCCTCTATATTCTCAATAATGAAGCACTGGAAAAGTCGTCGAACAAAGGCAGCCTGAAATTTTTCTATAATATTTCTCCACAACATTTGACAAAAGAGCCCAAAAACACCAGTCGCTTTTCACGTTCCGCCTGCTGGATCAGATGACGCTCTTCCCCTATAAATTCTCTGTATATCGATTAGTAGACATGCTGTGCCTCCTCTGACCTACTCCCCCACAAGCCCCATGAACTTCTCAAAGAACGCCTTCAGCTTCTCAATGACGCTACGCTTCTTCGCGGCACGCCCGCCACCGAAGCGGCGCACGGGCGGGAGGATCGCGTCGATGGCGGTGCCGGTGGTCTTGAGCTGGCCGTCGCGGAACGTGCTCGCGACGAACCGATCCGATCTCGTCGGGTTTCAGATTCTCCCCGCGACTATGGAGTAAGTGCCTTTTTCCTTCTCCTCCGTGACGTAGGTACGCCAGTCCTCCATCACCCGAGTATCCGTATTGACGGTCGCAATGAACCCGTCGATCAGCTCCTTCTTGCTGCGCAGCTCGGGACTCGACCCAATGGCACGGTCGATCACGCCGATAATGCTCTTGTCCGCACCGTTCGCAGTACGATACTGTTCGCCACCTTCTCGAAACGGTCATACTCCTTCATCGTCTGGTAGTCGAGATCCTTGCGGTCAACCACGAACAGCACCTTGTCAATCTCCGGGCATTACAGAGGCGAGTTGCGCTGTCTTGAACGAGGTCAGCTGTCTTGCCCGAGCCCGTCGTGTGCCAGATATAGCCGCCGCCCTCGATGCGCCCCCACGTCTTGTAATTGGACGAAATCTTGATACGGCTGAGAATCCGCTCCGTCGCCGCAATCTGATATGGGCGCATGAGCACTTCTTCCGTCGTAAAAATGCAGTAACGCGTCAGGAGAGCGAGCAGCGTGTGCCGTGCGAGAAACGTCCGCCCAAAATCCATCAGGTCGGTAATGAGGGCGATTGCTCGCATTCGCCCGCCTCCACCGCATACTGATTGATCACCTGTAGGCGGTTGTTGTGGACATGTCCCTTGTCAATCAAACGTATATTTTTATTGTGCCATCGTCACGTTTTAGATTCTGAATATAGTCCGTCTGGATGCGACGCGTCTTCGGTGCGATGCCGTCGCTCGCGGGTGCAATCGATGTCTTGAAAAAGCGTTCCTCTCCGCATCCGTGAACGCATAGTCGTTCAGTGCCGAGAGCTGCGTGCGGAGATTGGCGATCAGCTCGCCTCATCGTGAATGGGGAGATACGCATAGCCCTCCCACCGCAGATGGATGAGTGCCGCTCCAGTGCCCGCCTCCGTCTGGTACGAGCCGCACGACGCACGCTCCTCCCGCACATACTGCGCGAGCACCGTACTCTCCTCCGCACTCGCGATGAGCTTGTAGTACATGATGTCCTCGTTTCTTTCTGTAGTGACTGCGGCCTCTATCGTTACCAATATGCTACATAATTCGCTAGATCGGAATCTTTCGTCCTTCCTCTTCATCATATTCAATGCATAAAAGAGAGCCGGATCGCTCCGGCTCTCTCAAGTATGCGTCCACAAACACATACCCCAATTCGTATGTCTATTATACTACCGACAAAGAAAATATGCAAGCTAAATATATCCTTTCAACAACATCATTCGCGCTGATAAATCTTGGTGAATCACTCTCGCCGCGACAGCTGCATCTACGGATTTCACATAGTCCTCTGTAATTTTCTCAAACTCTCTGATAAAGGCTTTAATCTCTGTTTTTGACACATGCAGGATTTTTAGATAATAACACACGAGAATGAAATAGTCACCAAACGTCCTAAAAATTCACATAGGGCAACCCGATCTCCTGTCTCAAACACTGTTTCACGGCTCTATTGGGATCAACACTGCGAAACCGTGTGTCAAAGACTACGGCATTGTGAGCGATCGCATTTCTCAGATCCTTCAACATGTAAATATACTTATAGACAAGCTGACGATCCGTGTCACAAGCTAAATTGAATCCAATCCTCCGAGAAATATCGTCACGTACATCATACGTCAAGCACGACAAAAGAAATCAAAATCTCCCATCGTCATGATTTCAAAAAGAGCCCAGACAGGAACACCCGTATAATTTGCATTGTCATAGAAATGTGTGACTTTGGGATTGCGCCTATGATATTCCTTAGCCAGAGCCGATTGAATCGAGTTTTGTAAATTCAGTTTCGCTTGTTGCAGCTTCCGCTTCTTTTCAGCATCAGCACCAGTCGGCGCATTGTGATATCCACTGACCACTCTGTCGTACATTGCTGGATGCTCCCGATCTCGCATGTGTCAGAATCGCCTCTATTGCAATGTTCTTGACAGCTGTTTCAATAAACATTACCTTTCCATACATCAAAGCCTTTTAGCGCCGAATCATATCGAATCGTCGCATAGATCTCACTGTATGACGTAAACGGCAGACGATTACCGGCATGACGAAAGAACCGATAGCCTTTGCAGCCATGAAAATATCCCGTGTTAATGAGTTGACGTTTTTGTGTACCACCTGAAATCGCTATTCCGTTCTCTCTAAGATGACGCATCAAACCATCCGTGGTTTTATAACTCATAAGAACCTCCTGCCGTATGCTATGTATCTATTATAGCAAATAGATGTTCTTATAACAAGACTTATTGACCACTTCTCACCGATTCTTCCTTCCGTCGAAACGTAAGGAGCTTGTCGCGGTAGTATTCATACTGCTTCTTGCGTGCGGCGATCTCGGCGGGAAGTCCCTGTGTGAGATCATTACAGAGCGCATCGAAACGGTCGAGGATGGAAACGATTTTTTGCTGGACTTCGAGCGGGGGGATGGGGATTGTTACATTTTCCATTTCTTTTTCGAGACGTTAAATCAGGTGACACCGCTTGCCGTTTTTGATAATCTGCGCCCGTATATTTTTACTGCGAAACAGATATTTGCTAAACGCCGGCAAGAGCATATCTGACTGATCGAACCGATAGCCAAAACAAAAACTATTAAGATATACCCTTTGCTTCAGAGGCTCTGTCACAACACAGGATATACCGCATTCCTCTCGTGTCTCCGATGAGCCTGTAAACGTGACACCTCCGTAGGCTACCATATTCTGACACTCTCCTACTCCGATTCGGACGAGATTCTCCGGCATCCTTTTAGTGCCAGATTCGAGTATACCTCCATCTCAAGTAATAAAGGCTCATTCCCTCCTGGAAATCCTCCTTACTCTTTCCGTTGAGCCCACCATAAAATTGACCGATCTCTCGAGCCGTACATATTTCACCTCAAATGCATTGGAAAAAGCTACCGATTTCACAGACGCTCAGATTTTTCCTGTCTCTCTATCTGTGCTGTGTGATTATCTACACCGATAAAAGCTCAGCAAACTATCACGATAAAAATTATATTGTTTTTCGCAACATTAAAGCTCCGTTGTTAGCTCTGTAAAATTGTCCAACATTTTCACAATTTCATTTTTGGATGGGTAACGGAGGACTGGGATTTCAAACTGAGAAAACCGTTTCATGTCAACAGATGGAAAGCTCCCCTGATTAAGATGTATAGACACCATAAATCAAGATTATAACAATAATAAAATAGAAATTTAATGTCAAATGCCCCAGAAAAATTCATGTTTCAACATAAGATAGGTGAACCTTTGATTGGCTAATGAGGCACCGTTATTAGTGCATGCTCCCCTACAGTCGCAGAGGTGGCAACAATTATAGAATTAGCAGGAAATAAGCCCCCTTTATTGCTTTTGAGTTAACATGTTGAATTGAATCGGACAGTATGTGTCCGTTTTCACGAATATCCTCCATCCTAAACCATGGTATTGTACCATTCTCCCAGTACGAATCATTGCTTTTTAGACGGCGTATAACCATTTCTTGTATCAAAAATTTCTTTAAAGCTTCCGATACTCCACCCCATCGGGACACAGTTCCTTTATCATCTCACGCAGCCGACTCATGGGCGATGCCTCCTCTCCCTCGATCTCGGCGATGATCTTCTCAATCTCGTCGCGCAGAACTGCCTCGCGTGCGACGATGGTGAAATCTCGGCGTTCAGCTGACGATATCGATGATCTCGCGTGTATCCTCCGGCTCGACATAGAGTGCTGACGGAGAAGTTATAGTCCTCGACGGCAATCTCCGCGCCCTTCACCACGCGCACAACATGCTCCACATCTACCCGATCCGTATAGAGTTTGGGATGTTCTCGATGTTCTCCGGTGTGAGTTTGTTGCTGTTCGTGACCTTGACACTTCCTTCGATGCGTCGATGAAGACGGTCTGCGTGTCCGCCTTGGACTTCTTGAGTACCATGATGCAGGTCGCAATCGTTGTGCCAAAAGAACAGGTTGTCCGGCAGCTGAATCACGGCATCAACGAAGTTGCTGTCGATGAGATACTGACGGATCTTCTTCTCCCGCACCGCCGCGATACATGATGCCGGGGAAGCGAACGATTGCAGCCGTCCCATTGTTCGCAAGCCACGCAAGGGAGTGCAGGGATAAAGGCGAAGTCCGACTTGCGCGTCGGGGCGAGGACACCTGCGGGTGCATAGCGCGGGTCGTTGATGAGCAGGGTTGCCTTTCCCCGGCCACGGCTGTGGTATGGCGGGTTGGAGACGATCGCCTCGAATGGCTCATCATCCCAGTGCTTTGGAGCAAGGGCGTGTCCCCGTACGCGATGTCGAAGTCGTCAAAGTTGATGTCGTGCAGGAACATATTGATACGACAGAGTTATAGAATGTGAGGTTGTCATCCTGCCCATAGAATCCATTCCGTACATTTTTCCTTGCCGAGAATTTTTGCGAATTTCAGCAGGAGCGAGCCGCTGCACCACAGGCAGAGTCATAGACCTTGTTCACCTGCGTTTTTACCAATGACGGTGAGGGCGCGGGAGAGCTCGAGACCTCCTGCGGGGTAAAAACTCACCGCTGCTCTTGCCCGCGTTCGAGGCGTACATCCGCATGAGGTATTCGTACGCGTCGCCGAATGCGTCAATGGTGTTGTCTTGATAGTGACCAGTCCCATGTTCCCAACGCCGTTCACGAGCTTTACAAGATTCTCATTGCGTTTCGGCACTGTTTTACCGAGTTTATTGCTGTTACATCAAACTCATCAAACAAGCCTGCAAGGTCGCCCTCGCTTGATGTTCCCACGGATGAACTCTCGATGTGATGAAAGACCCTGTTCCAAGGTTTCATTGAGATTTTCATTGGTCGGCGCATTCTTAGCACATTCACAAAAAGTTCGCTCGGAAGAATGAAATAGCCCTGTTCATCCACAATATTGCTCTTCTCCGTCAGCGCCTCCGCATCGGGCAGCGCGGCATGAGTCAAAGTCCGTATCCCCCGCCTCACGCGCCTCGGCGTTGAGATAATTCGTCAACTTCTCCGAGATATATCGATAAAAACAGCATTCCTAAAACGTACTGCTTAAAGTCCCATCCATCACTTCACCGCGCAGATCGTTCGCAATCTGCCAGATCGCGCGGTGCAGCTCTGCCCGCTCCATTTCCTTCTTGTTGTCCATGTTCTTTCCTCCATTCTTCGTATCGTTTTATCATTCGTCACGGCGAAAAGCGTTGCCCTACTTTTCATACATTTCCAGACATTCCTTCCTCTTCTGTCTATGCATCAGATTCTAATCTTCCTTTTTCGATCATATTTAAAATAATTCCCATATAAGCCAGCGTGCAAACCTGATCTCCTCCTTGCCGGGATTGACGGTATACATGCCGTTAAAGCCGTCGATGAGTTTCTCTCTCAAAGCCTCACCGCCGAGCCGTTTCGAGCCAAAATGAATAACGAGCTCCGTCCGTTTGTCTTTGCCCTGCCGTGATGTCTCTTCCTCTGTACTTCGTTTCTATCCTTTGATGATCCAAAAGCATGGCAGGAAGACGCGCCGCCGTGATCACATAGAAAGCAATATTTCCCCGCAAAAGACACACGTCCCTCTACCGCAGGCGCATGTTTTGTTCTATAATAGAACGCATCTCTCATTCGGCAGGGGGCATTTTGTGTGGCAACAACAAAAGGTAAGGACCTATAACTATCTGATCTCGTGCGGGCATCTGTGCTCGGACATCAATCAGGGCGCGCTCGCGGCAGTGCTGCCGTTCTGATCGCGGCCTATCACTACGACTATGCGACGGCGGCGACGCTCGTGCTGTTCTCAAATCTCGTCGGCTCAGTGGTGCAGCCGATCTTCGGGCAGCTCGCCGATCGACACAATCGCCCGTGGCTGATTCCGCTGGGAGCTCCTCCTCGCCGGCGGCGTGGCACTCACGGGTGTGGTGACGACGTTCTCGCTCTGTGCGCAGCAGATCGCTGTGAGCAGGACGGGCGCGGCGATGTTCCGCGGCTCGTCCATCACCGCCTCGGCGGAGGCGAGCGCGCGAAGAATATCAGCATCTTTTTCTTTTTGGCGGCAATCTCGGTTTTGCCCTGGTCCTGTGGTCATGACCGCCGCCGTGACGACGTTCGGTCTCGTGGGAACGCTCGTCTTTCTCGTCCCGAGGTCATCATCTGCGCCGTCTTCCGCCATCACCTGCGCGGGCTCTACGAGCTGAACGCTGCACCGCAGGCGACGGAGGCAAAGGCACGTCCGCAGGGCGTCGATCAGTGGAGCTCGTTCCTGCGTCTGACCGCCATTGTCTTTGGGCGTTCGATCATTTTTCTTCGGCATCAATACCTTCCTCGCGCTGTACTGGATTCAGGAGCTCAGGCAGACGGAGGCGATGGGCAACGCCGTGCTGAGCGTCTACTATGCAATCGGCGCGGCGTGCACGCTGCTCGGCGGACGGCTCGCCGACCGCTATGCTATCACCGCATGATCCGCATCGGAGCGGTGATTCTGCCACCGTGCATCTTCCTCTTTACGCAGGTACACTCCTCGTGCTCGCCGCCCTGCTCCTCCTGCCGATTGCGGCGTCACTCAGTCTCATCTACAGCCCGATGGTGGTGCTCGGTCACGCAGTACCTCCCGAACCGCGTGGGGCTCGCCTCAGGTGTGACGCTCGGGCTCGCGGTCAGTGTCGGCGGCGTCTTTACGCCCGTGCTCCCGGCCATATCGCAGATGGACAGGGACTCACGACGGCACTCCTCACCGTCGCCGCCATCGCCCTCATCCCCGCTGTGTTCGCCTTCCTCCTGCCGCCTGTAAAAAGGGGCGCATCCGCATGACCTACACGACACGCTATTCCTCGCCGCTCGGCAAAATTATCCTCGTGAGCAACGGTACGGCACTGACGGGGCTGGACTTTGCGGAGGATGTCTCCGCCGCATCAACGACGCGCGCGCAAAAGACCTCCCGTGTTCGAGGAGGTCTCGTTAGTCGATGTGTACTTTGCGGGGCGTGATCCCGGTGCTCTGCCGCCGCTCGCGCCGCACGGGACGGCATTTCAGCAGGCGGTATGGAAGATCCTGCGCAGGATTCCCTACGGCACGACGACGACATACGGCAGGATTGCCGCGCATATCGCCGCCGCACGCGGCGGGCGGATGTCGGCACAGGCCGTCGGCGGTGCGGTCGGGCGCAACCCGATCTCCATCCTCATTCCCTGTCACCGCGTGATCGGTGCAGATAGCAGCCTCACGGGCTATGCGGGGGGGCTCGACAAGAAGGAAGCACTGCTGCGGCTGGAGGGCGTACAGCTCCCTCCTACAGGTGTAGAAACTCTGCGGGGGGTAAGGGACGCGGGGCGTCGTCAAACCAGACGCCAAGTCCTTATCCCTCGTCAGCACATCTACCTTGGCAGCGCATAGGCAGCCTGAAGGATTGATCGGTCTGCCGCATCCTGAATCTGCTGTTCTGCCGGGATGATCTGTTCCGGCACGGCAACGAGTTCGATTGTCTCGTATGCAAAGCTGCAAAAAGTGTTCCATGGCAGGGTAGCTTCTGCGGAAATTTCCGCGCAAAAATACGCTTCAATTCACTGACATTCTGATCGCAGAGGATCGCTGTATGCGGATATGTGACGGCTACATAGGCACGATACGGTGTCCCATGTCCAGGATTGCGAAAGTAGGGACATTCGTATCAATCAGAGATGCGCACGATTCACTCCGCGGCGTTCCTCTTCCACCAGTGCCGTGACATCGTCCTCCGTCAGATCTGCTCCCGCTGCCCATCCTCGCGATGTATCGTCTGCATCGCGCAGACGGCAAGTTCACCAGCCGCACGGGCCCTGCTCCACCACGAAGGTCACATGACTACCGTTTGGCGACCCCGAGGATGTTGCGCACATCGCGGGGATCGTCACTTGCCCCTTTGCCATGACCTTTGCATTGTCAATAAACGTATCCGATGAAACAGCCATTGCCACGGTGAACACCTCCTCAAAGTAGGAAAAAGTAGAGATTCTTCCTTCATTTCATAGCAGAAAGCCCGCACCTCATCAATCAGGTCTTACTCTCCTCCGCCTCTCTCTGTTCACGTGACGCCTTCGCCTGCTGGGCGATCGCGTCACAGACACAGCCGCCCGTGGGAATAGTGACGCCGCGCTTGCGTGCTGTGTGCCTCGTAGCGGCGTTTGCCCTCCTCGAGGCGGCACGCGCCTCCTCGGTCTTGAGCTCGAGCAGCGGCACGGTCTTCAGGCGTGCGTTGCGGTCGAGCGCGACCATCGTAAGAAATACGCTGAGGAGGCCGAGCTGCGGATCGCTGCCCTCGTCGAGATCCTCGACGATGACGTTGACGGAGATCTCCATCGAGCTGTGTCCGACGTAGACGATATCTGCCGTCACGACGACAAGGTCGCCGATGCGGATCGACAGGGTGAAACTCGAGCTCATCGACACGTGCCGTGACGACGTTCGAGCGCGCGTAACGGCGCGCCGCCGCCGTATGCCGCCGAGGTCCATCAGCTTCATGATCTCGCCGCCGTGCACGTTCCGTTCAGGTTCGCCTGACTCGGCATCATGACTTCGCTGATGACGATGCGGCTGTCCTTCATTGCATTCACTCATGTTTCCTGTTCCATCGCTTCGCATAAATTACGTAGATCAGGTGATTTTACCGCACTTTACTGACCGTCGCATTGGAGCAAAGATGATCGGCAAAAGAGCCGCCCTCCAGATGAACTGCACAGCGAGCACGCCCCGCGGCACGTGCTGAAAAGCGATCGGGAGAGACTCGCACGCGCAAAATGCACGCCGCGGCACCGCAGCTCCATCGGTGGTATAATCACCATAGAATGGATTGGGAAACAGGAAAAGGGGGATTACGTTGTATCTGGAAAAATCACGTCGCCTGCCGACATCGAGGATATACGGCAGAGCAGCGCAGGGGCGCTCGCACAGGAGATACGCGAAGGCGCTCCTAAAGCGCGCGAGCATTCACGGCGGCCACTTTGGCTGACTTTGGCGCGGTCGAGGGCGATCATCGCCCTGCACTACGGTGTTTGACTCACCGACGGACAAGATCGTCTACGATGTGTCGCATCAGTCCTACCGCACAAAGATGCTGACGGGGCGCGTCGAGGCGTATCTCGTGGAAAGAGGTACGACGAGGTCTCGAGGCTATACGAATCCCGAGGAGAGTCCGCACGACTTTTTCAACGTCGGACACGTCCACCTCGATCAACCTCGCGACGGAGTCTTGCCAGGCGCGCGACCTCGCAGGACGCAGGGAGAACATCATCGCCTTCATCGGCGACGGCTCGATGTCGGGCGGTGAAGGGCACTCGAGGCTGAACGTCGCGGGCGAGATGCGGGCGAACTTCATCATCGTGCTGTAACGACAACGATCAGTCCATCGCCGAGAACCACGGCGGCATGTATAAGAATTCCGCCGCCTGCGCGGGAGACGAACGGCACGGCGGAGAATAACCTCTTTCGCGCGATGGGCCTCGACTACCGCTACGTCGCCGACGGCAGCGACTGCGAGCGCTGATTGATGCGTTCCGCGGGTAAGGACAGCCAAACGCCCGTCGTCGTCCACATCCATACGCAGAAGGGCGAAAAGGGCTACAAATTCGCCGAGGAAGACCATGGGACGTGGCTACCGTATGCGCTGACGTTGAAACGGGCGCTGAGGCGCCCGTACCGATCCCTTTCCTCGCGGCGACGGTGGACTTCGTCAAAGGGCAGAGGCCGCGCGGAACCGAACTGTCTGTCCTCGCGGCGGGCACGATGGGTGGCATCGGGCTCCGCCCGCCGACCGCGCGGCGCTCGGCACGCAGTACGTCGACGTGGGCATCGCCGAGCAGGCCGTCGCGATGGCGTCAGGGCTCGCACGCGGGCGGCGCACGCTCATTTTCGGCACATGCAGCACGTTCTTCCAGCGCGTCTGCGATCGAGATGTCGCAGGATGTCGCGGTGAACAACAATCCGCCGTCTTCCTCTCCGTCGGCGCGTCACTCTACTACGAACGATGTGACGCATCTCGGCTTCTTCGACATTCCGCTCTTTCAAACATCCCGAACCTCGTCTTTCTCGCGCCGCGCACTCGAGGGTATCTCGCGGTGCTGCGCTGGGCACTCGCGCGAGACAGCGCATCCCGTCATGATCCGCGTGCCCGTCGCGGGCTGTGGAGACGTCCCCTACCCGTGCGTACGGACCGGCGCGCTCAATCTATCGGGTCGTCACAGAGGGCACGGAGGTTGCCATCATCGGTGCCGGCAGCTTCGCGCAGATGGCGAGCGACGCGGCCGCCGAGCTCCTGCAAGGATGGCGTGCGCGACGGTCATCAACCCCATCTTCCTCTCGGGGCTCGATACAGAGCTGCTCGACGGACTGAAGGCGAAACAGCCTCATCCTCACCCTCGAGGACGAGCACGCTCGATGGCGGCTTCGGGCAGAAGATCGCCGCACACTACGGCATGGACGAGCACATCCGCGTGCGCTGCTACGGGCTCTCGAAGGAATTCACGACGCTACAATCCCGAGGAACTGGCGCGGGGCATCATCTCCGCCGAGCAGATCGTGGCGATACACTGCGCGCTGAAGAAAAAATGAGTGCCGCTCGGACGAACCATTGACGGCGAGTCAGCGAGCTTCACGGATCAATCATCCGCCAAAATTATCCCGCTCTCACAGCGGTGAGTTATTGAAAAACCCACCTTCATTTTATGGTATAATAGCTATGTTGATTGATTCACGTGTGCCCCATCGGCGCGGCACGGGATATGGTCATCTATCTATTCGGATGGGAGAGGTTTTATATGACGCGGAGACAGTAACCATCGAGAACAAGACGGGCATTCGCGCGTCGCATCGAGTATTCGTCCAGACGGCGACGAAGTTCAAGTCAAGATCCAGATCGAGGCAAAGGGCAAGAAGGTCGACGCCAAGTATTCTCATGCTGATGAGCATGGGGCTCGTGCAGGGCACACAGATGAATATCATCGCCGAGGGCGAGGATGAGGCAGATGCCGTGAAGGCGCTGGCTGATCGTCAACTCGAAGTTCGGCGAGGTATGAGACCATACGGAGGGACGCCCGAGGGTATATGTTCCTCGCGGCGATTTTTCATCGTTCATCTGGTGAAAAGATTTTTATCGGTCACCACGAAAATTTTTCACTGTGCGGATTCCCATGGGGAAAGGGAGATTGTTATGGCAGAAACCATCCGTGGAAAAAGGTCATCTCGGCATCGCTGTCGGACGGGTCCTGCTCGCGGGACAGAACCTCGACGGCTACCTCGCCGCCTACAAGGCGGGTGCGGTGGATGAGGAACAGGAAAAAGGCAAATGTGGCCATCGCCGCCGTGACGGAGACCCATGCTCACGACCATCGAGCGCCTGCGCAAGAAGAGGAGCGAGACGGAGCGAGGCCGCCATTCTCGAGGCGCACCGCATGATGGTGCAGGATCCCATGATGGCGGAGAACATCTCGCCAAAGATCGCTGCGACGGGCAGCGACCGCAGGGCATCCTCGACGCGGCGAACGAGCAGGCACAGCTCTTTGAGCAGATGGAGGACGAGTGCTTTGCCGCGCGCTGGTCGATCTGCGCGACGTGGGCAAAGCGCATCGAAATACGTCCTCGGCGTCAAGGAGCCGGAGATCGGCTCCAGTCAGGTCATCCTCGTCGGCGAGGAGATCGAGCCGTCCGTCGTCGCAGGCGCGCCACCGAGCAGATCGCGGGCGTCATCCTCGGCTCGGGCAGCGCGACGACCCACGTCGTCATCATCGCGAAGGCGCGCCATCCCGACCGTCCTCGGCATCGGCGACAAGATCAGTCTCATCGGTGACGGCGACGAGGTCATCCTCGACGGCAACCGCGGCGACATCGTCATCCGCCCGACGGAGGGCGCTCCTCTGCGAGACGAAGATCGAGAGCAGAAAAAACTCGCGGCGCACTGCCGCGCTCAAGATCTCCCGCCATCGCAAAGGACGGCGCGCGCGTCGAGCTGACGGCGAACATCGGCACGCACATGGACGTGGACAGCGCACTGACCTACGGTGCGGAGGGTGTCGGACTGTTCCGCTCAGTTTCATCTTCATGGGCTCGACAGACGATCGACGGAGAGGATCGGTTCAGGGCGTACCGTGCTGCGGTCGAGAAATGCGGCGGCAACATCTGCGTCATCCGCACGATGGACATCAGCGGCGACAAGCCCTGCCTATCTCAACATCGAGCCGGAGAACCCGTTCCTCGGCTGCGTGCGCTGCGCATCAGCCTCGACCGGCGACCTCTTCCTCCCGCAGATCAAGGCCATCACTGCGTGCCGGTCTCTGCAGCAGGCCGCAATGATGGGTGCCGATGGTCATCATCAGCGAGATCCAGCGCGTGCAGAAGCTCGTCGAGCAGGCCAGAGGTCGAGCTCGCCCACGAGGGCAGGTACTCCGACGACGTACAGGGTCGGCATCATGGTCGAGACCCCTGCCGCCGCTGTCGTCTCCCCGCTCCTCGCGCCGTACGTGGACTTCTTCAGCATCGGCGCGAACGATCTCATCAGTACACCCTCGCCCGGTCGACCGCGGCAACGCGCAGATCGCCCATCTCTGCAGTTCAACCCCGCCGTCCTGCGTCATCAAGCGCACGATCGAGTGCGCGCGAGGCCGGAGCATCTGGGCGAGCATGTGCGGAGAGATGGCAAGCGACCGCCGCCGCCGTTCTCCTCCTCGGCATGGGCATCTCAGGGCTCTCCATGCGCACCGTCCATCCCGCGCGTCAAGGAGATGATCCGCTCCGTCACCATGGAGCAAGCAAAGCAGCTCCTCGACGATGTGATGAAGATGGAGCACGGCGTCGACATCCGCGCCTACATGCACAGACGCGCGGGGCGTCGGACGCCAGCGCGAAAATCTGAGGAATCGCGGATCCGTGATTCTCTGAAAAATCTATGCAGACCAGGGGCTGTTGGCGAGCTATCAGCTTCGTATCCAGCCCTCTTTTGCTGCCCTTCCACCGCTCTCGCGGTCCCCGTCCCCGTGATAGCGGGGACGGCTTTGAATAACGACGTAGCAGCTTCCCCGCTTGCGAGGGAGAGGCTGATGAGCCGATGGGGAGCAGCGCCCTTTTTCATTTGGAGGACATGATGACCCTATCCATCGGCCCCGCCGCCTGTATGCTCACTGTGGCATGTGCGCGGGCGCCTGCCCGCCCTCTTCGTGATCGACCGCGCTGTGCGCTGTGCGCGCCTGCGTCAGCCCGCTCCAATGGAGGACGATGCCCTCCGAGGCGGCGGAGGACTGCCGACAGGTGCGATATGCACGAAAGCCGTCTCTTTGTGACAGAATTTGTGGTAAAATAAGACATATCATTTCGTGTCAGGGACAAAGGGGACATATCATGACAGGGTAACCGATCACCGTTTCGGCACGATGCCGGACGGGCGCGATCGAGCTCACTACACTGCGGAACGCACGCCGGAACGACCGTCACCGTCACCACCTATGGGGCATCGTCGTCTCGTTTACGCGCGAGGTGAACGGCACGCCGGTCGACATCGTGCTCGGCTATCGGAGCGGTGCGGGTTTACCTGCGACTACAACGTCGATGGGCGGCGTTGTCGGACGACATGCAAGCCGCATCGCGGACGGGCGCGTCACGATCGGCGGGCATACCTACCAGCTCGACAGAACTCGGGGCTCGCAAGCAGAACCACGTCCACGGCGGGAACGCACGGCCCTGCACTACCATCTCCTGGACAGCAGAGGCCGTGCGCAGATGGCGTGGCCCCTCACGGCAGATCAACCCCGAGGGGCGGTGCGAGCTAGCAGCAACCTCGAGGCGACCGTGACCTACCGCCTCACCGACGACGACGCGCTCATCCTCCTACCGCGCCGTGAGCGGTGCAGACACCGTCTGCAGCCTCACGAACCATACACCCTACGCTCGACGGCACAGCCGCCTCGTCGCGAGCACACGGCGGAAATCTTCGCCGATGAGTTTACGTGGGCGGACGCCGAGTCCCCTGCCTGACGGGCGCATCACTCCCCGTCGCGGGCGCCGATGGACTTCACGCGCCACATCGCATCGGCGAGCGCATCGACGCGAACTATGACGAGCTCACGCGGCGGTGGCTACGACCACAACCTGGGTCCTGCGCGGCGATCCCGCCCGCGCCTATGCCCATCTCAAAAGGCGCGCGCGTCACGAGCACGCAGACGGGGCTCGCCTCGACTGCTGGACGACCCAGCCGGGAACCTGCAGTTCTACGGCAAACGCCCTCGGCAAGTCGCCGCTCGTCGAGCAGACGGTCACCCCCACGCAACGCAGTGCGTTTCTGCCGACACAGTTCTTCGAGCGCATTCGCGCATCCGCATTTCCCAGCCCATCCTGCGTGAGGGGCGAGGGTCTGGACGGCGAAACCGTCTACCGCCTGAGTGAGCTCTGAGCAGGCGTATTTCATCGTGAGACTGCTGCGCACCTTCTGCGCAGCAGTTTTATCTCATCGTTCCATGTCCGGGATTCTACTATGCTGCCACGAGGTTTTTCAATCATTGTTATACAAAATTGCTAGACTTTTTGCGAGAGGACTAAAATGGGAGTAAGAGTTGTTTTCGTCACAAAAGTTAAGGAGAATTACAGATCGACATTCACAGTACCAATCCAAACAGGTTCTGCGCAATTCGGCGTCAATGTCCCGAACGGACTGCCGGCGTTTACCGTCGATGAGGCAGTCGCGAACGCGCGGAGAAGCTCAGTACCCCGTCATCGTCGTCAGGCGCAGATCCACGCAGGTGGACGCGGCAGGCGAGGCAGTGTCAAGATCGCAAGAACAAGGACGGTCCGTGCACTGCGTGCAGGACTCCTCGGCAGACGCTCGTCACCCACCAGACCGGCCCCGAGTGGGTCGTGAACAAATCATCTCCTCATCGAGAGGCTCCGAAAGATCAAAAGGAATACTACCTCTCCTTCGTCGTTGACCGCCAGACGGCGAAACATCGTCATGATGGGCTCGAGGAGGGCGGCGTGGAGATCGGAAGGTCGCCGCCGGGTCCCCGAGAAGATCATCAAAGGGTATATCGACCCGTCATCGGGCTTGCTCCGTTCAGGCGACGCGCATGGCGTACGCCATCAACATCCCAGCCCCGCCGTCCGCAAACGGCAGCGCTCAGCGCAGGAGCTCTACGCCGCATTCATCGGCAGGACTGCTCGCAGGTCGAGATCAACCGCTCGTCGTCGCGAGGACGATTCGATGTGATTGCGCTCGACGCGAAGCTCAGCGACAGCCCTGCTTCCGTCACGACATCGCGGGCAGACGCGACGAGAACCGGAGATCCGAAGAGCGCGGGGCGGCGGCCACGGGGCTCATCACGTCAACCTCGGCGCGGCGACGTCGCGTGCATGGTCAACGGCGCGGGCCTCCCGCCATGGCGACCGTCGACATCATCAAGCACTACGGCGGCAGCCGCGAACTTCCTCGACGACCGGCGGCGACTCCGAGCGAAAAAGATGCGCAAACAGCATCATGCTCGAGGCGGCCAGGCGAGGCATGTCGCGTCTTCGGCGGCATCAACCGCTGTTGACAACGCGCCAACGGCGCCGTCAGGGCGGCCAAAGATCATCGCGGACGGAAAATCCCTCCAGTTCCCGAACGTACAGTCCGCACTCGAGGACACGAAAGGTCGAGGAGGAACGCGAGATCACTCAGAGCTACCGATCGGCGACATGTTCGCACCCGGTGGAAGGCGGCGCAGAGCGAGATCCCGTGAGACTCGTCGCGCAGGCGAAGGCGTGAGAGGAGGTATACGATATGTCCGGTGTGATCGATAGGACACAAAGTCATCGTCCAGGGCATCCTGAACGCGGGCGGCGATGTTTCCACCGCAGCGATGCCTCACCACGGCACAGTCCGTCGCAGGCGTCACCCCGGCGAGGCGGGTCGGAGGTTCACGGCGACCGTCTCCAGCTTCCGTCGCCGACGCTGTCCGGGCGCAGCAGGTGCAGCAGGCATCCGTCATCTACGTCCGCACGCTTTGCGGCGGACTCCATCCTCGAGGCGAAGTTGAGCGCGGGCTCGACCCTCGTCGTCTGCATCCTCGAAGCATCGTGCATCGACAGTGACGCGCCGCCAGCATCGGGGGCCAGGCGCGCCTCGTTGGGCGAGCTGCGGCACTCCTCACCTCTCGCAGTCGAAGCTCAAGCACGCTTGGGCACCGTCAACAACCAGCCACGTCAGCTCATCTGCGCTCGGCACTCACCTACAGGCGGCGTTCCAGCTCACGAACGCGGGCATCGGCGACGACCACCGTCGGCATCGGCGGCGACCCGTCAGGGCACGGACTTCATCGTACGCACTCCCAGCTCTTTAAGAGCGGCACTGCCGTCCTCATCTCATCGAGCGCGGGCGGCCACGGCCGAGGAGGACGCGGCGAAGTGGATCAAGGAGCTGTGCCGAACAAGCCCGTCTCCGCCTTCCTCGCGCGCGTCAGGCGCCTGCGGCGCAAGCGCATGGAGCCACGCCGCGCCATCATCTCAGCGGCAGCAGGGCACGGCGGCGGATAAAGAGATCGCAGCGCTCAACGCGGCAGGCATTCCGTCGCGGACATGCGTCGCCCACATCCCGGCGAGACCATGGTCAAACTCCTCAAGGAAAAGGGCCTACTCGACGTGCCACCCTGCTGAGCAGCAGATGACAAATCCCCCGCACACGATGTGCCGGAGATTTTACCCGATACTGTTCTGACATAAACGCACGATCTATGTCTCTGCCGCCATAGACCAACAGAAGGATGGTCACTTTTTCCTGCGCTATTGTCACAAATGGCAGAACACCTCGAAATGATCACGGGCATGATGCGGACTTGCCGGATATCCTGCGAGAGTCGGGTGTGCGCGAAATCGCATCCGCGCAGCTCTACGGGCAATCTGTTTTCCTAATCCGCACAAGCTGTGTATGTGCGTTCTTCGGTACTCGCAAAGTATCCGTAAATATATCGAAGAAGATTTCTAGAATCTGCCGCTGCCTGAAGATGAAACATCAACGACGCTGCACATGTGTCCCTCACCATCATCTCTGCACTTCCTCCGCCGGACGGACTCTGCCGCCGCAAGGTCTTCAACCCGCTTTCAGTTCGCGCTCGAGCTCTGCCTCACTGAAGATCGGCGCGCACGATGAAGCGGGCGTGTTGGCCCTGTTCCTTCACAGAGAACGGCAGTCCACTGCGGTGAATGAGGCGCTGACGCGAAGAAAGCGGTGACGGCGGTGGAGAGGTCGAGCGAGATTCTCGGTGCCATCGACTGCGCCTGACGTCGCGCATCTATGCGGATCTGTTGCAGATACGGTTTGCCATGGGATCACCTCCTGCATTCGATACGCCCAATGTGTCGTTTTCGGTGCAACGTAACAATTTTTCGAAGCATGCGGTCAAACTCATCCTGAGGACTTTCTGCCGTGCGCCATCGCCAGGGTGCGCCTTGATTGCGTGCCGGGCGTGCCAGGGGCGCAGGTCAATCCTCGACGGCAGCACTACGCCGCGTGTCAGGACGTACACGCCCCCGATGCGCCGGCTGCGGCCACCGAGGACATCGCTGATACGGCTTCCCACATCCATAACACTTGGCAATCTCTCACAGACGTTCTGCAGACATCTCAACGGCAGGTATTACAACACCTGAAACTCTCCATTCATATCATGACGGCAAAAGCGGGTACCGTGCCCATCATCATGGTTACACATTCTGGCCAATCCTCTTCAAACTCTTTTAATAAAAGTTACATTTTTCAAAATTTTATGCCGCTTTGATCGGCGGGCTTGTGGGCTGTATCTCAGTTTTTGAGATTGGGATATACTGCAAATCGTTGACGATGAAGGGGCTGTCATAATCCCAGCCAATAAATCGAAACGTGCAATTTCAAAACCGGTGGCGTACTTTGTCGAACTGGGAGTGAAAAAAAAAATCCCGCAGGATTTGCTTTGCCTCAAGTGTAACATGAAAGGACGCGCCAGGC